>Ga0068714_10003092_pt1 | contig 20215 bp, 19 predicted proteins | sample MTBNYHSulfiMetaG_FD_62988 | JGI IMG/M metagenome (GOLD analysis project Ga0068714, IMG submission 62988) | Enrichment culture microbial communities from rom New York Harbor, USA that are MTBE-degrading - MTBE-NYH (New York Harbor Sulfidogenic)... | ecosystem: Environmental > Aquatic > Marine >... | reverse complement strand
GCGGCACGATGAGCACGCGGATCGGCCCGCCGGGGGTGGCCGGGGGCACGCATTTCGCCCGCGCGACGAGCGGAGAGGACTCGAGCGCGATCCGCTCGAAGTCCTCAACCGTCACGGCGCGCTGCCCCGTGCGCAAGGTGAGGGGACCCCGGACCTTGAGCTCCTCGATGGTTTCGCCGTCAACGCCGCCGCGGGCCGGCTCGATGTTCTCCACGCGCGCCACGAACGGGATCGATGACTTCAGCACGCACAGCGACCCCGTGCCCACATTGCCCTTTGCGCCACCGCCGGTCCGGTAGCCGTTCGCAACGATCTCCGCACCGAGTGGGGGGACGGCGCCATGCTGCTTCGAGATGCCGTCGGCATAGCGGACGGCATCGCCAAAGCGGATCTCGCCGGAGGCGGCGTCGAGCACGAAGTGGCGGTCGTCCGGCCCGGATCCCGAGAAATCGTCAACGGCCGTCCACACCTCGGTCTCCCTGCCGCTCGCGACCGAGAGCGTCACCGGCTCGAGGCCTGCGAGCACCGGCGGCCGACGCACGCGGAGGCGCTGTCCCGGCACGCCGTCGCTGCGGCCGAGCGTCTCGGCGGGCATGCGCAGTGCGTGGCGGGCGAGCATCACGCCGCCGATCGAGTCCACCGAGAGTGAGTCCAGCGACGGCGAGGACTGGTAGCCCGGCTGGTTGGTCTCGGGTTCCATCATGCTGCAGCGGATCCAGTACGCTCGCGTAGCGCCGAGCGTCACCTGCTCGTGCTTGGGCGGCAGGATGAGAACGATCTCGCCGTCCGTGTTAAGACCGGCGGTTGAGTCACGGTGAACGCGGATTGCCTCCCACTCCTCGCCGTTCCATGCCTCCCATGCCCACGGCGGCCGATCGGGATTGATGCCGATGCCAAAGGCGGTGGTGGTCTTGACGGTCAGGCGCAGGATGTTGCCTGCAAGCGAGGCCGGGAAGCCAAAGCACACCGCATCGCCGATCGTGGTGCTGCTGAAGCAGGCGACGCTCCGGCCGGGGAGACGCAGGTCGTCCCAGGCATTGATGGCGTTCCCGGCGAGCGTGGTCGTCACGCAGGCGTTCAGCTGTGGCGGGACGATGCGCAGGTCGTCCTCCGTGCTGAAGACGATCGACTCCTGGGTCTCCGTGCGCTGGGTCCCCACCTCGGTGCCCACGGGCACGTGGACCGGTGCCTGCTGCGGCGTGGACAGCCAGAACGCGATCTGCGCGGATGCCGGCAGCGGCGGGAAGGCGCCGATGCCGAGCAGTTGCAGGAAGCGCGTGTAGTGGATGTCCGGCACCTGGTTCAGGCGGTAGATGATCATCTCGGACATCCAGGCAAAGAGCTCCACGAGCGCGATGCCGGGGTCGGACACGTTGTGGTCCGTCCACTCAGGGCAGTAGCGCGGGATCAGGCGCTTTGCCTCGTCGACGATGTCTTGGAACCGCCGGTCGTCGAGTGATGGTGTTGGCAGGCTCACGATGTCTCCCTCGGGATCGTGTAGAACGGGTAGACGAGATTGCGGCGGTCGTTCGTCGCCTTGACGACGTACGTCACGTTGATGGACACCCGCTCCGGATCGGCGCTGTCGGGCACGGCGCGGACGCTCTCCACATCAATGCGCGGCTCCCACCTGCCGAGCGCCTCGAGTGTTGCGTGCTCCATGGCGCCGAGCGTGTTGGGCTCAACCGGTGCGAAGAGGTACTCCCAGATGGCGCAGCCGAACTCCGGCCGCATGACGCGCTCGCCGGGGGCGGTGGAAATGATGAGGCGGATCGCGCCCTCGATCTCCTCGGCGCCGGAGGTGAGGCGGATGCCGCCGCCGGGGTTGACGGTGACCGGGAACGCCCAGCCGCGTCCGATGAAGTCGGTCTCGGGTTTCATGTGCGTGCCGCCGCCTGTCTCATCGCAAACGCTCCTCGGCTCAGTTGATCTTGACGATCGCACCCTTGAGGGTGAGATCGCCGTCCGCGGCTACTTCGATCGACGGCGCGCTCAGCTTGAGCGTGCCCGACGCCTTGATCTCGAGGCTCTGGCCCTCGAACTGCATGCTCTGGCCCTCGAGCTTGACCGTCTGCTGGTCTTTGAGCACCGTCGCGCCCTTCTTCAGCACCAGCTGGCAGTCCCCGCCTGCGAGCGAGAGCGTGATCGAGGGATCATCGCCGTCGTCGATCTCAATCACGTGTCCATTGCGGCTCGTCCAGTTCCGGTACCGCACGTCACCGCGCTCCAGAAACTCCCTCGGTGGCGCATCGTCCCGGCTCCACAGCCCCCCGAGCACAACCGGCCGCTCCTTCTTGTCGTGCTCGAAACCGAGGAGGACCTCGTCGCCAACCTCGGGCAGGAGGCAGAGTCCGCGCTTGGCGCCGCCGCCGGGCACCACCACGCGCGCCCACGCGCTCTCGTCGTTTTCCGAGAGCGACGGAAACTTCACGCGTACGCGCCCGAGTTTCTCGGGATCGTCGTTGTTGGTCACCACGCCCACAACCAGGCTGCCCCAGCCGCGCTTCATGCCGCCGTTGCCGCCCGCGCCGCCGAGGAGATCAACGAGGGATGCGGGCTCCTTGCCGCCGCACACGAAGCGCGTGATGTACGGGCTGCTCGTGGCGTAGATGTGCTCGGCGCTCGTGATGCGGTACTCGCCCGAGAGGCGCTCGCCCATGCCTTCCACCTTCACGGTGGCGCCCGCAGTCACGAGCGGGTTGCCGATGACCTCGCCGCGCGCGATGACCTCCTCGCCGGACGCCTTGAGGAGGAGCGACGCCGCGAGCGCGTCGGCCTCGGCCTGCGTCTGGACGGGCACCTGCCCGGCGAAGCGCCGCACAGATCCAAAGCCCTGCCGCGCCGCATCGCTCAGCTGCTGGGCGAGGGGGGCCGTGGTGCCCGTGTCGCCGGACTGCGCGCTGCCGATGATCGCTCGCTTGGCCACCGGGTCCCACGCGCGCACCGTTACCTCGTCGCAGCGCTCGGCGCTCGAGAACCTGACCTTGAACTTGGTGAGGTTCTCGCGCCACGTGAGCGTTGGCGGCGTGGTGGCCGAGCTGGGGGCTTGCTTGAAGTGGAGTTTGTTGTCCGCAATCCATACGTCAAAGCCAAGGAGCGAGGCGCGGGCTTTCAGAAACGCCAGGTCGCTCTCGCTACTCTGGAGCACGTACTCGTGGACGTGGCGCGTGGGGTCGACCTCCGTGTCCAGGCCGTAGTCCCGTGCTATCTGGTCCACGATATCGGCGTCCGTTACCTGCTGGTAGCTTCGCGTCTTGGCCTGCCGCGCGAGGCGGTGGGTGGCGTCCATGCCGGTAATCACCATCTCGTGACGGCCGGTTGGCCCCTGCTCCACGGAGATCGCGGTCACCTCTGCGCGGGTGAGGACGACCGTGCCGCGCTCGGTCGTGAAGCCGATGTCCACCTTCGTGCCCGGTGTCAGGCGCATCTCGTCGAGAAGCTTGAACTCGGCATCGTCAAAGCGCAGCGTGAACGCGTCCGGGACATGCACGGACTGCTCCACCCGCACGGAGGTAAGGGCCGTGCGGTACTTCTCGTCGAGGTCGCTGCCGTCAACGGTGATGGTGGCCTGCGCCGAGTAGTGGGAGGTGCTATCGGGCATGCGGCGTCCCTCCGGTGGCGGGCACCACAAGGGTCATGCCGGGCTGGAGTCCGAGCGGGTCCACGATGCCGTTGACCTCGGCCAACTCGCGCCAGCGCGATGCGTCTCCGTAGTAGCGCCAGGCGATCCGGTCCAGCGTCTCGCCGGGGAGTGAAACGTGGACGCGATGCGGGCGGGGCGTGCTGGACGTGGGGTTCTGCAGCGCCTTGGGGTCGTCCTCGAGCTGCATGAGGGTCAGGCGGGCCTGCGCGCGCAGCGGCGTGCCGTCGCTCGCGAAGTACGTGTACTTGAGATCGAGACTCTTCACGACCGCCTTGAACGACTGGTAGCTGCCCCACTTGAGATGGCACGACGGCGGCCTCGGCGAGGGGAAGTCCGAACTCACTTTCATGAGCTTGAGCAGCTTGTCGGTCTCTTCCGTGATCGGCGTGCCGGTGTCCGTGCTGTCAAGCGTCAGGTCCAGCGTGATCGACGCCGAGCCGCCGGAGAGGAAGCGTAGCGTGGGCGCGTCTTTGATGCCCTTGCCCTGCACCTCTTTCCACGAGTTCTGCTTGGAGAAGCTGAACGACGCGGGGTTGAACTGGCAGGGTATGTCGCCGTCGATCTCCGAGACGATCGCTGCCTTGGTGATGCCTTGGGCCCGAGTATCCATGCTAGAACGCTCCCTGGAATCGTCCGCCGCGACGTTCGATCTCGGCCACTATCCGGTCTTCGATGAGTTCCATCAGCTCGCCCATCTGGCTTGTGGCGTCAAGCGCCGAGCTCGCCCCGCCGCCGAGCATGGCGCCGATGCTTCCGGCCGCTTGCTCGCCCGCGGCACCCGCGGTTCCGAGCGCGCTCTGCGCCCCCGCGAGAACACCGCCCAGCGCGCCGCTTGCGGCCGCAACACCCTCCTGCGCCCCGCTCACGCCCGAGTCAAGTGCCTCCTGGCCAAACTGGGCCGCCTGCCCGATGGCTCCGCTGGCCATGCCGCCGAGGCCGCCAAGGCCGGACTCCGCAGCGCCGGAGAGCGAGTCAAGCGCGTCACCCGCCCGTGACTCCAGTCCCGCGATGCCCTGCTCGGCAGAACCGGCGAGAGCCGAGGCGCCGGGGACGGCCAGCGATCCCAGCCGCGAGAGCACAGGTCCTGCCATGCCCCGCGCCGCGCCGGTAGCCTGGCCGATGCCGCCGCGCAGCGCCGAGATGCCGCGTCCGGTGTACCCGGACGCCATGCCGCGCGCGGCCTCGATCTGCTCCTCGGCTGTGCCGCGCGCCGAGGCGAGCGCTCCGGATGCCGCGCCTCCGGCCCCCGATGCCGCCGAGGTCAGGCGGCGCGTGCCCTCCGAGGCCAGTTGTCCGATCTGCGGCAGCGACCTGTCGGCCGCGCCACTGAGGGCGCTGCGGCCCCTGTCTACGGCGTCCGAGGCGGCCCCGCCGATGCCGCCCAGTTGCTGCGGCGCCTGGCGGGCCGCCGACATCGCCTGTCGGCCCACGCCGCGGGCGAGGCGCTCTCCGGCGTCGAGGATTCCCGGGAAGTAGCGCGGCGCTCTAGGACGCTCGGATACGTGCACGAACTCGTGGGCGAGGATCTCTGCCGCCTGCGGGGTGGGCTCCGTCACCGGCTGCGAGACGAAGACGGTGCCATCTAGCGTGGCGCCTCTCGCGCCCAGTGGCTCCAGCACCTGCTGCGCTTCGCGTCCCTCGGCGAGAAGAGGCGTCTCGGGCACGCCCGTGATGCGGCGCGCGAGCGGAACCGCCCAGGCAGGCAGCGGCCGCGCGCTTCTCCGGGCCGCTCCGCGCAGAAGATCATCGGGCCGGGGCAACGCGCCACCCGGCAATGGCGCTCCGGGGTCAGGCGCGGGGCGCGCGCCCGCTGTGAATGCCCCGTGCGCGGACGACGCGGCCGGTGTCAAAGCGCCGTCGGCCTTCGTTGCCGATCGCCCTGGGTCGCCAGACGTCATCGTGCGTTGGATGCCTGGCGTCTCCGTGGAGCGCCCGGGATGGAGAACCGACTCGGCGAGCGAGCGCAGGCTCTCGCCGAGCGTGCGGTGAGGGGTGCGGGTGCTGGTTGCCCTGCCGACGGGCGAGGCAATCTCGGCGGCCGCTGCTGCGGGGATGCCCGCGGGAGGGGAGCCCGCAGACTCGCTCCGGATGGCGGCCGGAGCACTCGATGCGCCTGCGGCGGCAAACACCCCGTCGCCCGTCCTGGTTATGGCGGCATCCGGCTGTCGCAGAAGGAGGAGCCGGAGGGCCTGCGGCGGCCGTCGCACCGGCTGTAGTCGCTGCAGTGGCAGTGGGGCGGCTGCGTGTTCCCGGGCCGGACGGCCTTCGTGCGATGCGGAGAACGTTTCCGCGTGCGCATCTGCTACCGCGTGCGCATCGCTTTCCGCACGCTGCCGGAGCGGCGTTGGCGTCAGGTGCAGCATTGGGAGATGCGCGAACCCGGTTGGCCGGAGCGGGAACTCTACTCCGGTTCCCGCGTCCGCCCTCGCGCTCGCGGCTGTGGACGCAGCGGTCACCGGTGCGTGCACCGGCGTGTGCGGCGACGCCAGGCGACGCGCCGGGCCACCGGGGGTGGTGGCGGGCGCGTGCCTGCGCACGTGAAGAACGCCGTGCCGGATCTCAGCCGGTCTTGAATCCATGGTGCGCGATCTCCAGCTCCTCGGTGGCCGCGGCGTTTACTCCGGCCGCGAGCCTCGGGCCGGTCCACTTCACGGGGAAGGCCCCCGCAAACGACCACTGCCGCACGCGGTTGCCGGCAGGATCAAACAGCACGATCGAGCCGGTCGTGCCGGTCAGCTTGTTGCCGTTGCCGGCGAATCCCTCGCCGGATGTCTTGCTGAACCACTCGAAGAGCGCGTCCGTGTCGGTGATGCCACGCTTGAGGATGATGTTGGGCCAGCGCATGCGTCCGGGAAGGCGGTGCGCAAAATGGTTCTGCCCGCCCTCCAGCAATTCCTCAACCTGGACTTCAACCTGAAGCCCGGTCACTTCCATGAACGTGCCGATCTCGCCAACGTCGCCATCAACCTGGAACACGAACCGGGCAACAGAAGGCGGGTCGCTTGTACGCGATGAGCTACTCAAGCTGCGCCACCTCCTCCCACGACCGCTCGTTGAGCGTCGCGACTTCTTCGATCAGCCGTCCGCGGTCGCCGTGCTCGAGTGCCAGCAGGTCGTCCAACTCCCAGTGCAGGTGATAGGCCAGGTACGTGACCTCCGACCACAACTCACCGGCCGGATAGCGAATCAGCTCGCGTCCGACGTCCCGACCAGCGCATGGCCGGAGGCTCAGGCTTTTCCCGACACCACCTCTGAAGCGGCACCCGGCCGTGACAGCGCTGGCTCCGCGCCGAAGTTGACCGCCTCGTACAGGTCCTGGAGGAACGCCAGGTCCGACACGAATAGGTCCTCGATCGTCTGCGGTGTCACCTGGTCGAGCGTGCCGAGCCGGGTGACGACGCGCGCGAGGACGATGATCGTGTGGAAGGCCTCGTTGTCCCGGACCCGCGGGTCGCGCATCGGCTCGATCTCGTCGCGCGCCGTTGCAAGGCGCATGACGCCGTCACGATGGAGCGTGCCGTGGATGTCCACATAGCCCTTTGGGAGGGTGAACGGGAACTCGGTTGTCAGGCTCATTTCACGCGTTCCAGTCCTTCATGGGTGATGACGATCTCTTCAATGGCCACGCCGTTCTCGCTTGCGTTCAGGTTGGCGCCCTTCCAGGTTGACGGCCAGCCGTCACGGAAGTTCCAGCGGGCAACCTCGGTCTGCAGCGAGTCGTAGAGGACGATCGACCCGTTCTTGCGGGCCTCGGCGATCTTGCCGTCCTCGATCTGCTTACGCCAGTCCCACAGTGTCTTCTGGTTGTCGATGGACTTCTTGAGCGTGATGTTCGACCACTTCATCGCCCCGGGGAGCTTCCTGATGATCATCACGCCGTTTGGTCCCACTTCTTTGTACTCGATGATCTCGGTCTCGGAGTCCACGCCGGCGCACTCCTTGAACGAGCCGATGTCCAACCCGTCCAATTCCACGTGGAATGAAAACGTGGCCAGGGGGTTAACGGGAGGCATTGCATCTCCTTTCTAGTCCGGGCAAAGGCGCCGCCTGTGGGCGGCGCCCGGGCGTTCCGCTATTCGGCAGCGCCTGCGCCGCCCTGCCACTGGCTGATGCGGAAGATCACAAACTCGGCGGGCTTGACCGGCGCGATGCCGATCTCCACGACCAGCTTGCCTTCATCTACCGACTCCGGCGGGTTGGTCTCGGCGTCGCACTTCACGTAGAAGGCCTCGTCGGGGGTGGCGCCAAAGAGCGCGCCCTGACGCCAGAGTCCGAGCAGGAATGCGTTGATCGTGCGCTTGACGCGCTCCCACAGGTCCATGTCGTTCGGCTCGAAGACGACCCACTGGGTGCCCACGAGGATCGAGTCCTCCACGAAGTTGAACAGACGCCGCACACTGATGTAGCGCCATGCCGGATCCGATGAGAGCGTGCGCGCGCCCCAGACACGGATGCCACGGACGCCAAACGGACGGATGCAGTTGACGCCGATGGGGTTCAGGAGATCCTGCTCGCCCGTGGTCACCTTGTTGGCGACATCAACGACGCCGCGGATGACTTCGTTGGCCGGTGCCTTCCAGACGCCGCGGGCGTTGTCGTTGCGCGCCCAGATGCCGGCGAGGTGGCCGCTTGCGGGGATGGTGATGATCTTGTCGCCGTTGGAGGCGGCGCCGGCGAGCGGATTAGGGACCTTCACCCACGGATAGTAGAGGGCGGCGTACTTGGAGTCGTACATCGCCTTGTCGGTCCGCCACTCCTTCACTTCCTGCGCGTTCATGTTGGGCGGCGGATCCAGGATCGCCATGCGGTTGCCCGCAAGCTCGCAGTGCGTGATCATCGCGGTCTGGACGGCCTTGAAGAGATCAAGATCGAAGTGGCCGTTCTTCGTTGCTGCTGTCACGAGATCCGGGCAGACCACCATCGTGACCTCGTCGGCAATCATGAGGCCGCTGATGCCCGTGCGCTTTGCCTCGTCGCCCTCAAAGTCGCTGCTGGAGACGGCAACCGCCGCCGCCGGCGTCTTCTCGAGCGGATATGTCCCTGCCGGCGGGACCTTGTCGGCCGCCGCAGCGCTTGCCGCCGCAGTGATCTTGATCCGCACGTACTTGGACTCGGTGTTTACCACGGTGTCTGCCGCGCGCTTGCCCTTGCCGAGCGTCAGATCCGCGAAGCTCTCAACTTCCTTGCCGCCCGCGAGCACCTTCATCGTGAACGTGGGGACCTGGTCGCCTTCCGGCGCCGGGCCGGCCTCGATGCCGATCTGAATGGTTGCGCCGGCTTCAAGCGCTTCAACCTGCAGGACTTCGAGCTCCGCCTTCGTGGCCGAGGGCAACGCGCGCGTTGCGCGTGCCGGGCCGGCGCTTTGCGGGATCCGGCAGATGTAGCACGTGCCGCCGCCGTTGTTGAAGTAGCCGTAGACGGCGTGGGGCAGCAGCGCGCCTTCTACGAACCCGCCAAAGAGCCGCTGGAACTCCGACCAGTTGGTGACCAGGCGCGGCTTGCGGCCGTCGGGGTCGCTCGAATCGTCCGACGGCGCGCGCTCGGTGAATCCGACGAACGCGGCAACCGCGGTGCCGACCCCTTCGATAGGCTTGGATCCTCGGTCGACCTCCTCAACGTACACGCCTGGTGATAGGTAGTTCGGCATGACACCTCCTAGGTCCGGCTTCTCACCGCTTCGGCGAGAAGATTGGTGCTCAGATCGGAGACGTAGTAGTCACCGTCGTGGAAGGGCGGATAGACGCGCATCAGTGGCGTGCGCGCCGAGCAGGTGATGACCTTGATCGCGGGGAAGTTGCGAGAGATGAGTTCCGCGGTCTCTGCGCCGTACTCGACATCAAGGTCGAGGACGACGACATCGGGGGCCGCGTTCACGAGCCGCTGGAGCACCCAGCGGACGTCACTCTCCGTGCCGCGCTGCTCGCTGCTCACGGGCTCGTCCGCGACGAGTTCGAATCCCTCTTTGCCGAGGACGTCGCGCAGGCCCATGGCCGCTATCGTGTCGAAACCGCCTATCAGGACGCGAGACACTAGCACCTCCTTGTCCTATCGCTCACAACCGTAGTCCCGGCGGGCGGGACAGGGTAGAAGCGCCCGTGCGTACCTGTTGACCGGGTGCGCGCGCAGGGCGGACACTCGTGCACCCCCGTGTGCCCGTTCGCACCAGCCCGCTGCCCGAACGGTTCCCCGAGGTGTATCCCAAAAGGGGGGCTGAAGTGTTCTGCGTATTCGGGCCCGGAAGAGCGAAGCTAGGAGGGTGATCATCCCGATGTATGGGCGATGCCCTTGGATGCACCTGCCGACAGCGCGTCAGTCCGTCACCTCCTCGGTCGCCTAGGGGTCGTGGAGGACCGCGTCCGTGCGGCCGCTGCCGCGCGCCGGGCTGTCGATCCCGATCCCGACGACGCATTCAGAGGGCTCTACGTGTCCGACGCCGGGGCGGACCGCCTGCTCGCACCCGTCACCCCCCGCCGTCCCGCCGATGCGGGTCTCGAGCGGCTTCGCCGTGTCGAGGGCGCCGCGGATGCCGAGGAAGCACGCGGCGCGGACCTGCGGCTCCGGCGTCTTGCCCGGACGCTCGCCCTGGACGTGCTGGATGTCGAGATACTGCTCGTCGCCCTCGCCGTCGACCTCGATGCCCGTTTCGAGCCGCTTTACGGCTATCTGAATGACGATGTCTCACGCAGGCGCGCAACCGTCGGCCTCACGCTCGATCTCTGCGGGGTCCCGGCGGCGATTGCCGAGGCGCGCTCGCGGTTTGGCGAGCACGGCGCGCTCGCGGCGCACGGCCTCCTGCTCGTGGAAGATGTCGAGCGGCCGTTTCTGACGCGTGCGCTCCGCGTCCCGGATCGCGTGACGGCGCACCTGCTTGGCGACGATCGCGTCGACTCGGTGCTCGCGCCGCTCGTCATGACGCCCCCGGGGGCCGCACCGCCCCTCGCTTCCGGGGCGCCCGGCGTGGCCGAGCTTGCAGCGGCCATCGGGAGCGGGGCCCGCTTCTGCTACGTTCGCGAGTCCCGGGGCGCCTCGGCGCGGCTGCTCGCACACGATGCGCTCGAACTCGCCGGGTGGCGGGCGCTCTCGGTGGATCTGTGCGATCTGCCTCCGGCGGCGCGTGCGACCTGCGTCCGGAGTGCCCTGCGCGAGGCCGTGCTGACCGGTAGCGCGCTCGTGCTGGGTCCGGCCGAGGTGCTCCTGCCCGAAGACAGGCGTTCGATCGAGCGGTCTGCCGCCCCGGGGCGCCCGGTCGTGGTGTGCGGCGAGTCGCGCTGGGACCCGGCGTGGTCCCGCAGTTTCCCGCTTACCTTTGAGGCCGGCGCGCAGACGGAGGCCTCGCGCGCGAGCATCTGGGCCGCAGCCCTCGACGGTCGGCTCTCGAACGGACTCGATGTCGCAACCGCGACCGCCCAGTTCCGCCTGAGCCCCGAGCAGATCGCCCGCGCCGCTGATGCCGCGGCGCTTCGTGCTGCGGCATCCGGGGCACCCATCGGCGCAGCACAGCTTGCCGAGGCGTGCCGGGAGCAGAGCGCAACAGGCCTCGGCAGACTGGCCAGGCGGATCGAGCCCCGTGCGGACTGGGGGCGGCTCGTCCTGCCGCCCGGACAGATACGGCAGCTGCAAGAGATCGCCGGACGGGCACGGTGGCGACGGCGGGTACTCGACGAGTGGGGGATGGGTGGCGGCGCGGCGGGGAAGCGGGGTATCAGCGCGCTTTTCGCGGGGCCGTCGGGCACCGGCAAGACGATGTCGGCGGAGGTCATTGCGCGCGAACTCGGGCTCGATCTCTATCGCGTGGATCTTGCGAGCGTGGTTGACAAGTATATCGGCGAGACGGAGAAGAACCTCGGGCGCATCTTCGATGAGGCCGAGGGTGTGAGCGGCGTCCTGCTCTTTGACGAGGCCGACGCGCTCTTTGGGCGACGATCGGAAGTGAAGGACTCGCACGACCGCTACGCGAACATCGAGGTCGCCTATCTGCTCCAGCGAATGGAGTCCTTTGACGGAGTAGCGATCCTGGCGACCAACTTGCGCGCCAATCTGGACGAAGCGTTCACCCGCAGGCTCGACATCATCGTGGACTTCCCGCTGCCGGATGAGGCGGCCCGGCGGGAGATATGGCAGCGCTCCATAGCTCCGGCCGTTCCGCTGGCTTGCGGCATTGACTTCGAGCGGCTGGCGCGTGCGTTCGACCTTTCCGGCGGGGATATTAGGAACGTGTGCCTTGCGGCTGCCTATGCCGCCGCCGGGGAGGGGCGGGATCTGACGATGGAAGACGTGCTCCATGCAACCGAGCGCGAGTACCGCAAGCTCGGGCGTCTGGGGTTCGAGCAGAGTTGGAGGAGGTAGTCGTGGACGAGCGCCGGTCCGAGGGTTCTTCGCATGTCCGCCGGGTACGGGTGCCGGCGGAACGGGACACGCTGGAGCCGATGGCACGCGAGTTCGAGCGGTCGCCGGAGAGCGCCTGCCAGGAAGCGGTGCGCGAAGCCGGCGAGGGTCCTGCGGCCCAGGTGCTCGCGCTGCAGCAGGCGGCGGGGAACCGGGCGGTTTCCGCGCTCGTGGGAGAGAGCCGCGCGCGTGGACGGGGGCCATCGGCGATTCAGGCGCGGCTCTCGGTTGGCGCTGTGGGCGACCGCTTCGAGCAAGAGGCCGAGGCGATGGCCGACAGGGTCGTACCGGATGCCGCCACAGCGGGATCGGCTGCAGCACCGCACCTGGCCGTCTCGGCCCCGGGCGTTCAGCGGTCGTTCCTGGACGACCTGCTGGGAGGCGGTGGCGGGGGCGGCGGGCTCGGCGACATGCTCGGCGGGCTCGGCGGTGTCTTCGGCGGCGGGCTCGGCGGCGAAGCGGGTGGCGTTGGGGCCGCGAGTCGGCTGTTCGGCAGCGTCGGCGACATGGCGGGCCGGAGTGGCGTGCAGGCGTATAACGAGGTCAATACCGTTCGCCAGCTGATGGAACATGGGCCCTTTGGCGTATCGGGTGAGGGGTACAAGTCGTTCCCGAGCGGTGGCAGTTCGGTCTTTGACTGGGCGAGCGATCAGGTCTCGGATGTCGCCGGCCGGGCCGTGGAGATGGGGGGCCGTGGCTGGGACATGTTTGCCGGACCTGCCGTTCGTGGTGCCGAGGTCGTTGCGGACGCTACCGGATCCGCGGTCGACTGGGCCCGAGATCGGGCAGGTGACGTTTGGGAGGGTGTCCAGGGTGCCGGCGAATCCGCTGGCGACTGGGCCCGAGATCGGGCAGGCGATGTGTGGAGCGGCGTCTCGGGTGCCGGCGAGCGGGTTGGAGAGGTTGCGGGCAACGTCTGGGACATCGTCTCGGATGCTGGCAGCGGGATCGGCGATTGGACAGCCGGGCTCTTTGGCGAGGAAGACGAACTCGGGCTGAGCCGTGCCGACGGCGCGGGTGCGGCAGGCTTTGACGTGGCCGGGCCGATCGAGCAACGTCTTGCGGGTGGCCGCGGTTCGGGGACGGCGCTTTCTGCCGAGACCCGGGCGGTCATGGAGCCGGCCTTCGCGGCCGACTTCTCGGACGTGCGTGTTCACGCCGACGCGGAGGCGGCCCAGATCAGCCGGCAGCTCACCGCGGATGCCTTCACTCACGGGCAGGACATCTACATGGCCGAGGGCAGATACGACCCGGACACCGATGACGGGAAGCACCTGCTCGCGCACGAACTCACTCATGTGGTGCAGCAGACGGGCGGCGGCCGCGAGTAGGTGTGCCGGTGGCCGCACCGGGCGCGCGGCGGCTGCGTGAGCCGCGCGCGACGGCGCTCGCTGCGGCCACCGGCTACTTCAGCGGCTTCTTCCCGGCCCCGCGCTCGCGCTCCACATCGTGCGTCTCCCGGTTGCCGAGGAGCGCACCGGCCTCGGCGGGCCCGGCGTCGCGTGCGTCTTTGACTCCGAGCTCGTAGCGGAAGACCGGCGGTCCAACCTCGTGGGCAAGTGCGACGTCCAAAGTCGCGGTGACGATGAGGTCAAGTCCCGGCTTCAGCCGTCCGCCAAGCGCGTTCCAGAAGTCGGCGTTGTTCTCACCGTCGGGGAGGCCCACCGCGAGCGTGGGCAGGGGTTGCACACGCACGTAGTCCTCGTGCAGATACGTTGCCGGGAACTCCAGATACTGGTTGAGCACGGCGAACATGACGCCGAGCAGCTGATGTTCGTCGCGGGCGTCGGCGGTCCATGCCGTCACGAGGTAGCGCAGATCCACCCGCGGCTTTGGAACCGCGCGGTGCCGCTTGCCGGCTTCGTCAACCCACGTTTCGATCCCGGCTTCGCGCTCGGCGAGGTTGAGGCGGATGTCCCAGAGGAACAGGTTCACGGTTGGCTTGGTCGTGCGCGCCGCCCAGTCCGAGTCTGGCGGGTCGAACGAGACGTCTATGCGGTCGGCAGGGAGCGGCACTTCCGCTCGCAGGAGGGCCTCGAGGCTCTGGTCGACGAGGTTGATCACCGGCGCTGTCCTTCCACTAGATGAGGCCCCGCCGAGTGGCAACTGCCGCAGCCTGGGCACGGCTGCGGCAGTTCATCTTCACGAGCACGTCGTGCACGATGTTCTTCACCGTGCGCTCCGAGTAGTTGAGCGTGGCCGCGATCTCACGCGTGTCCTCGCCGTCGGCTACGAGGCGCAGGACCTCGAGTTCGCGACGCGCGAGCGGGCCGCCAGCCGATCCGCTGTGACCCCCCTTGGCGAGGCGGTCCAGAAGGCGCGCAAGTAGATCAGACGGGAGCGCGCCGCTGCCGCTCGAGACCGCGCCAAGGCAGTTCACGAGCGCGTCCGGCGAGAGGTCCGCGCGAGACAGGAAGCCGCTCACGCCGGCGGCAAAGGCCTCGAAAAGAACGTCTTCCGACGCGTTGCGCGCGATCGCCACGATGCGGATGGTGCCGCCGTGGGTGAGCCGAACGGCGCGCTGGAGGCTGGGGCCGTCGAGGTCGAAGACCAGGATGTCGATCTCGTCAGGCTGAGGCCGCGGTTCGAGGCGGCTGCTTTCGCCCACAACGCAGTATCCGGCAGCGGACACGCAGGCTGCGATGCCGCGGCGGAAGATGGCGTTGGGATCATCGATCCAGACTCGTTGCCCGCTCGTTGCGACTGTCACGGTCACCCCCTGATCCGTCAGCAAGCGTCAGGCGCGCGTATCGCCCCTGGGTGCGATTGGCTGCATTGCTACGTGCATACCCATCACCAAACACCGACAACACGATCCGCCCGCCCGTCCCTCACGGGCGGCTCTCTTGCCGGCACGTCCCCACTTCCCAGACTAGTCGCATCATATGCCAGTTGTGTGCGCCGTGGGGCTCCGTTCGTCGGGCTATCGCGGCCGATGCGTGACGCGGTTGGCACGCAGGGCGCCGTACGACGCGAGGGCGCGTTCGCGAGCCTCGGCATGGTTGACGATCGGCGCCGGGTACGTCCTGCCGAGCGAGACACCGGCCTCCTCGAGCACCTGTGCGGGTGCGGCCCACGGCTGATGGATGAAGCGGTTGGGGAGCGCGGCCAGCTCCGGCACCCAGGTGCGCACGTAGTCGCCGCCCGGGTCAAACCGCGTGCCCTGCAGCACCGGATTGAAGACGCGGAAGTACGGTGCGGCATCAGCGCCGCTCCCGGCAACCCACTGCCAGCCGAGGGCGTTGTTGGCGAGGTCCGCATCGGCGAGGAGATGAACGAAGTGTGCTGCACCGGTCTGCCAGGGGATGAGCAGGTCTTTGGTGAGGAAGGACGCCACAACCATGCGGACCCGGTTGTGCATCCAGCCGATTGCGGCGAGTTCGCGCATTCCGGCATCTACGAGTGGATAGCCGGTGCGTCCGGTCTTCCACGCTTCCACGCCTGCCGGATCGTGGGCCCACGGGAAGTCCAGGAACTCGGGACGGAGCGGGGCGTCGAGTGAGTGCGGGAAGTGGTGCATGAGGTAGTAGGCAAACTCCCGCCAGTAGAGCTGCCGGACGAAGGCGGTGGCGGCTGGCGGAGCGAGTGCGGCGATCTCCCGTGGCGAGATCTCGCCAAACGCGAGATGGGGGGACAGACGCGAGGTTCCGCGGATTCCCGGATAGTCGCGGCCGGTTGCGTAGTCATGCGCCGGCCCGGCGAAGAAACGGTCCACAGCCGCCCGGGCTCCCTCCTCGCCAGGCTCCCATTGCTTGAGCAGACGTACCGGCGCGTCCGTTGCGGCACGGGCAAGCGAGGGTGCGTCGGCAAGGAGCGGCCGGGCGAGTTCGCCGGGGGTGGGGCAGGGTGTCGGGATGTGCCGGGGCGCCGGTACGCCGCCGTCCGGTCCGCCGTCGAGCGGGTTCGTTCGCAGGCACGCGCGATGGTACGCGGTGAAGACACGGAAGGGCGTGCCCTCCGCGGTCAGCGGGGCGTCGGGTTCACGCAGGAGCGAGCACGCGTGCGTGTGGAGTGTGATTCCCGCCAACGAGAGTTCGCGGGTGAGGAGCGCGTCGCGCGCCTGCGATGTCGGGTCGTAGAGGCGATCGGCATGAACGGTGCGGGCGCCGGTTTCCTTTGCGAGGCCGAGCAGCGTTGCGAGCGCCGGCCCCTCGAGGACGGTGAGGCGCGCGCCGCGTCCGGCAAGCGAGCGGTCCAGCGCTTCGAGCGAACGTGCGAGCCACGTCCGCGCGGCAGGTCCGGCGCTCCCGGTGAGCGGGTCGCCGGGGGCATCGATGAAGACGGGGAGGAGCGTGCGCGCACTTCCGAGTGCCGCCGTGAGCGCCGGGTTGTCGAAGAGGCGGAGCGTGCGCCGGAGCCAGACCAGCGCGCAATCGGCTGACTCGCAACGGTCGCTCACAAGCACTCCTTCGCGCAGGGCCGTCTGGCATCGGCAAACGGGTAGATGCACACTGGTTGTGTCCGCAGGGAGGTGCCTCGTGTCCGAGAGTATCACAGAGCGGCCCGGGATCGGGGCGAGCACGTGTCTCCTGGCCCGCCCGGTGCGCTACGATGGCGAGCGCTGCGATGCGTTCGCACACCGGAACCGGCGTCAGAGGTCCGGCATCGAGCGCATCGGTTGCGAGAACGACCTATTGTCTGGCACGAGCCCGGTCATCTACCGCGACGTGCGTTGCGTGGGCGCCCGGGCGACGAGCAAGGAGGAGCAGCATGGACGCACTTGACGCGATTATGACCCGGAGAAGCGTCCGGGCCTACACGGCGGAGCCGGTTGCCGAGGCCGACATCGAGACGATACTGCGCGCGGCGATGGCGGCGCCCTCGGCGGGCAACCAGATGTCATGGCGCTTCGTGGTGACGACCGGACGCGAGATGCTGGACAGCCTTGCCGAGACGACGCCGTACGGCAACATGCTCCGGGCGGCGCCGCTCGCGATCACGGTCTGCGCCGACACGGCCGACCTCAAGCACCCCGGGATGTGGCAGCAGGACTGCTCGGCGGCGGTGCAAAACGCGCTCGTTGCTATCAACGCGCTCGGTCTCGGCGCGGTGTGGCTCGGCTTCTGGCCAAAGACGGAGCGCGTGGAACCGCTCAAGGCGGCACTCGGTTTGCCCGCCGACGTCGAGCCCCTGTGCGTGCTCTCGATCGGTCATCCCGCCGAGGAAAAGCCGGTGGCCGACCGGTACAACCCGGCGTACGTGCATCGGGAACGCTGGTGACTGACGGCGCAGCACGGGCGTCCGTGCATCGCGAGGCATGCGATCCGGCCGCCGCACCGCCGCTGCTCGAGGCGCGCGGGATCTCCGTCGCGCGTGCGGGTGACGAGGGGCCCGGGGCCGTGCTGGACGGCGTGGACTTCGCGCTACCCGCCGGTGTGCTGGTTGAGGTAGCCGGGCCATCCGGCGCGGGGAAGACGACGCTGCTGCTCGCGCTCGCGCGCCTGCTGCCCGGCGTGACCGGCGCACTGCTTCTTGACGGATGTCCCGCCGCAGAGATTCCGCCTTCGGCCTGGCGCACGCAGGTTGCGCTCCTGCCGCAACGCGCGGCGCTCGTGCCCGGAACGCTTGCCGAGAACCTCCGGCTTCCCTGGACGCTCAAGGTCCGCCACGGCGAGAGGCCGCCCGCCGACGAAGTGCTCTTTGGCGCGCTGGAAGACGTTGGTCTCGGCGGACTCGTGCTCGACCGCGATGTGGCGCGGCTCTCGGTAGGGCAGCTCGCGCGCGTCGCGCTCGTGCGCGTGATGCTCACCCGCCCGCGCGTGCTGCTGCTCGACGAGCCTGACGCCAGCCTGGACGACGCGAGCGCCGCCGAGGTGGCGCGGGTGACGTCGGCGTTTGTGGAGGGCGGCGGCTCGGTGGTGCGCGTGAGCCACGTGCGGGCCGACGCCCGCGCGAGCATGCGGTACCGGCTTGAGGCAGGGAAGCTGTCGGCTGCGCCCGCCCCGGTGCCGCCGCAGCGTGCAGCCGCCATGGCGGCGCCGGAGGTGCCCCATGCCTGAGACGATCGGCGGGGCAGTTCCCATCGGGATGTGGGAGCTCGTGCTCGCCACCGGGTTTGTGCTGCTGACGGGAGCGCTCTCCGTTGCGCTCGGCCTCAAGCTGGAGCGCGACCTCGCGATCGCGGCCGTCCGCACGTACGTGCAGCTGCTGGCGCTCGGTTTCGTGCTCCGGTGGGTGTTCGTGAACCAGACCTGGCCGATCGTGCTCGCGCTGCTGGCGATCATGATTGTTGCCGCGGCGCAGACCGTCCTGAAGCGTGCGGGCAACGCGCCACGCGGGGTGTTTGGCAGCTCGGTGGTGGCGATGGCGCTCACCGGGATCACCGTGACGTTCGCCGTGACCGCCCTCATCATCCGCGTGCCCACCTGGTACGAGGCGCGCTACGTGCTGCCGATCGCCGGGATGGTCATCGGCAACTCGATGACGGGGATCGCGCTCACCATCGAGCGGTTGTTTGCCGACCTGGACTCGCGCGGCCCGGAGATGCTCGGCCTGACGGCGCTCGGCGCGAGTGTGTGGGAGGCGGCGCGGCCATCGGTGCGCACGGCGCTCAAGGCGGGGATGATGCCAACGGTGAACTCGATGGCGGCGGCGGGCGTGGTCTTCATCCCCGGGATGATGACCGGGCAGGTGCTCGCCGGGGCCGACCCCGTGGAGGCGGCCAAGTATCAGGTTGTCGTGATGCTCATGGTGGCTGCCGCAACCGGCATCGGCGCGATCGCGGCGACGCTGCTGATGTACAGAAAGCGCTTCACCACCGATGGAACGTATCTCGAGCCGGGGCTGCGGGACGCGGGAGAGGGCTAGCAGAGCCGCATCCCCGCCGATGCGCTCCGTCATCGCGGGCGGCTGCCGTTTGTCGCGCTGCGGCCCCGGTATGTGATCGCGTTCACTCGTTCGTTGCCTGAACGTAGCCGGCCCCGTACACTGTGTGGGTTCGGGCAAGTGTCGCTGCACTGGAGGATCATGACCGCGTTTGAGCGTTTTCTTAGGACCGCTGCTTCCGGATTCAACGAGTATCTGGAGAGCGGACTCCACGACGGCACGCATCCGGACATGGCCCGCTACCTGTACGTGCCGCTCAGCCAGTACACGGCAAACGCCGGCAAGCGCCACCGCCCCCTGATCTGCATCCTCGCGTGCGAGGCCGTGGGCGGCCAGAGCGAGCGTGCCTGGCCGGCAGCCGCCGCAATCGAGCACTTCCATACCGCCGCGCTCATCCACGACGACATCATGGACTGCTCCCTCACGCGTCGCGGCGAGCCCTGCATGCACGTGACCGAGGGCGAAGCGCTTGCGATCAACGCCGGCGACCTCGCGCTGTCGCTCGTCACCGGTACGGTCGTCAAGGCCCAGAACCTCGAGCCTGTGATCCGGCTGCGTGTGCTGGAGGAACTCGTGGACATGACGACGCGTACGATCGAGGGCCAGGCGCTCGACATCGGCTGGGCGCGCGACAACCGTTTCGACCTCACGGTGGATGACTATCTGCTGATGGCCAATCACAAGACGGCGTTCTACTCGGGCGCCGTGCCGCTTGCCGTGGGCGCGATCGTCGGCGGCGGTACCGAGGCCGAGATCGAGGCGCTGCGTGACTTTGGGATGGCAACCGGCCTCGCGTTCCAGATCCAGGACGACATCTTGAACCTCGTTGGCACGCGCGAGGCCACCGGCAAGGACTTTCGAAGCGACATCACCGAAGGCAAGCGGACGCTTGCCGTCGTGCACGCGCTTGAGTACTCGGCGGAGGGTGAGCGGCTGCGGCTGCTCGAGATCCTCGCGTCGCACACCGAAGACGCCGCGATTGCCGAGGAGGCCGTGGCGATCATGACCGCCTCGGGCAGCATCGCGTTTGCGCGCACCTACGCGCGCGACCTCGTGCTGAACGCGAAGGACGCCCTTGAGGCCGCCCTGCCGCAGTCTGACTCGCGCGACCTGCTGCTCTCGATGGCCGACTTCTTCATCGAGCGGGACAACTAGGCGCAGTGCGGAACTGCGTCGTATCCGGGTGCACCTCCCCGGGATGCGGCTGTCTGCGCGACGCCGCCCGTCTGGCGCATGCGCGACACCGCCCATTCGGCGCCCGCGCGGATCGCCCCCGAATGCGTCTGCGATCGCCGCTGGCCCCGGCCGCACGGGTATCATAAGGCGAACGTGTATCCGGCAGGCGGGAGGGTTTTGGCATGC
>Ga0068714_10003091_pt1 | contig 20217 bp, 23 predicted proteins | sample MTBNYHSulfiMetaG_FD_62988 | JGI IMG/M metagenome (GOLD analysis project Ga0068714, IMG submission 62988) | Enrichment culture microbial communities from rom New York Harbor, USA that are MTBE-degrading - MTBE-NYH (New York Harbor Sulfidogenic)... | ecosystem: Environmental > Aquatic > Marine >... | reverse complement strand
CGAGAACGTCCGCGACGCGCGTGCCGGAGCGGGCGAGCAGCGCCGCCTGGCGCGCGGTCAAGAGGGTGTACCCATGGCGCGGCAGCGCGATCGGCTGCGGGATCGCGAACAGCCGGTAGAGCGGCTCGAGCATCGCATGGTAGGTGAGCTCGCCCGGCCCGAGCACGTGGGCGATCGTCGGGAACAGCGCGTCCACGAGCAGCGGTCGCAGCGCTGCGTCGGGGGAGAACTCCTCGGGGGATCGGGCCGCCCGGTCGGCGAGACCGGCGGGATCCTCGACGCGGACGCGGCGCCCCGCTTCCGTCAGCCGAAAGAGACGACCCGCCTTCGCCGGGTCGAGCGCGACGGGGTAGCCGTGGGAGGCGAGCTCCGAGGCGCGCTCGGCGAGCGCGGCGGCGATCGGCTCGACCGTGGCGATCGCCCGGCTGAAGAAGGGGCCGGCGAGCGGGCGGACCGTCCTGGGCTCCACGACGATAAGGCCGGCATCGCCGAACAAGCGGGCCCAGATCCGCGCGTGCCAGATGCCGTAGTCATCCCCCGCCTCGGGGGAGAACAGCTCCCGCTCTGCAGCCCGCGATGCGGGGAAGGCGGCGAGCGCCTCGTCGGTTGCGGCGGCGACCTGCGCCGTGATCGGAAGGCGCTCGATCGCGCTGCCGCGGCCGTCCCAGTCAAATGAGAGGGTCCGCAGGTCGCCCGCCTCGTCTTGGAGGCGGATGCGATGGATCTCCGTGAAGTCGTGGTCCTCCGTCGCCAGCCAGAAGATGGGGACGACCGGCGTGTGAAGCTGCTCGGCGAGCCGGGCCGCGGCGCGGAGGACGGAGTGAATCTTGTAGGCGGTGAAGAGCGGGCCCCCGAGAAAGCCCGCCTGCTGGCCGCCGACGACACAGAGGGCCTCCGGGGAGGCGAGGGTGTCGATGTGGCCCCGCGTGGCGGCGGAGGCCCCGATCCGGTCGGCGTAGGGGCGCAGGCAGTCGACGACCTCTCTACGGAGGGGCGAGCCGGCGCGCCGCGCGTCCGCTGCCGCGGCGGGGCGGGAGGGGGAGCGCTCGAAGAAACGGCGGGCGCGTTCGGCCCCTTCGACGTAGTCGTGGAAGAGGGGGCGGTCCGGGTAGAGGATCCGGGGGTCGATTCGCTCGATCATGTCGGCCTCCGCGCAATCGCGACCATCCGCGGCGGGTCCGGGCCGTACGGCCGGCCGTCCAACCCGCCGAAGAAGTGTGGGTCGACGAACCCGGCGCGTACGAGCATCCCCCCCAGCTCCTCTCGGGAATACAGGCGCACCGATTCGCGGTAGACCTTCTCTTGCCCATCGGGGGGGACGATCCGGGTGCGCTTTTCGATTCGGTGCCGGCCCGACGACAGGCGGCGATGGATAACGACGCGCGCCCTGCCGAGGGTTGTCTCGGTGCGGGACACGAGACTCCGGATCGTCGCCGGGCGGTTGAGGGTGTCCATGAGGAGCGTCCCTTCGGGGCGTAGTGCGGCGAACGCGGCGCAGAGCACCGCTGCGTCCTGCGCCGGACGCGGGAAGTAGCCAAACGAGGTGAACAGGGACAGAACCGCCGTGAACCGGGCGCGAAACGGGATCTCGCGCATGTCCGAGACGAGCAGGGCGACCCCGAAGCCGCCGGCCTCGTCGAGGCGGCAGCGCGCGACGTCGAGAAGGGGGCGCGAGAGGTCGATCCCGGTGAGATCGGAGAAGCCGGCCTCGTGAAGGGCCATAAGATGGCGGCCGGCCCCGCAGCAGAGGTCGAGCAGCGGCTGGTCCTTCGGCGGCTCGAGGAGGGAAACGATTGCCGCGATGTCCGCCCGCGCCTCGTCGAGCCCCCGGTGGGGATAAAGGGCGAGGTAGTCCCGTCCGAACGTCTCCTCGTACCAAGGCGTCACGTGATCCCGTGCTCCTTCTTGTAGGCAGCCCAGTGCCGCTTGAGATCGACGAACCGGTCGAAGTCCGGGCGGAGGAGGAACGGGTTCGTGCGGCGCTCCCGCCCGATCGTCGAGGCGGGCGCGACGCCGACGTCGTGCCCGGGGAAGACGCGGGTGTCGTCCGGCAGTGAGAGCAGGACGCGGTGTAGCGCGTCGTACTCGGCCCGCGCCGCGGCAGTTGAGTCCGTGCCGCCGACCTTCCCGACGAACAGCGTGTCCCCGGTGAAGACGGCGTCCCCGACGTGAAGACAGATCGAATCCGGCGTGTGGCCGGGGGTGTGAAGGATCCGCACCGCGAGGCGGCCGAGGGAGAAGGTGGCGGCGTCCTCGACGCGGAGCTTCGTGCCGGGATCGATATCCCCGAAGAGGAGCGGACGGACCCCTGTGCGGCGGGCGAACGCCTCGTTGCCGTTCGTGTGGTCGTGATGATCGTGGGTGCAGAATGCGTACGCGACCGATAGGCCGGCGTCGTCGGCGATGTCGGCGATCCGCTCCGGCGCGTAGGATGGATCGATCACCGCGGCGCGGCGGGTGGTCGGATCGGCGACGAGGTAAGCGAGGTTCCGGTCGCCCCCGGTCGGGATCTGCTGCAGGAACATGTCCCTCCTTACACGAGCCCGCGCAGCGGCGAGCTGGCGCATTCTACGGGCCACGGCGCGCTCGTGACAACGCGGGGTTGTCTTGCGGCCGAAGGTGTGCTATCCTACAGGGTCATCCACGACAGGATCTTACAGGCAAAGAACGGAGGTGCACATGGACATGCGGAGGCGATCGGCGGTCTGGTGGGCGGCGATGGCGATCCTCTTCGGATCGATGACCTCGCTCGGCGCAGGGGTCGTCATCAACGAAATCGCGTGGGGTGGCACGGCGGCGGGTACGAGCGACGAATGGATCGAGCTTCACAACGCGTCCGACGAACCGGTCGATCTCACCGGCTGGGTTCTCGCGTTTGGCGACACGGTGATCCATCTCGGCGCGGTCGAGGGAGCGACCCGCGTGCTGACGCGCACGACGATCGAGGCCGGTGGGTACTTCCTTCTCGAGCGGACGGACGACCTGACCGTGTCGGATGTCGAAGCGGACATTCTCTATGTCGGGGCGCTGTCGAACAGCGGTGCGCTGCTCGAACTGCGCGACGCGTCGGGGGCGGTCGTCGATCAGGTCGACGCCTCGGAGACGGGGTGGCCGGCCGGGACCGCCGGCGGGGCGGATCCGCCGTACGCGACGATGGAGCGGACCGATCCGCACGCCGAGGTCGCGGCGTGGGCGACGAACGATGGCCAAGTGCAATGTGGCCTCGATGCGAACGGGGCGCCGCTGCGGGGAACGCCGCGGGCGGAGAACGCGGCCCAGGTTGCGGCGCGCTGCGCGCCGAACGTCGCGCTGCTCGCGCCGGGCGAGGCGGGGGAAGTTCTCTCGGGCACAGCGCTCGTCCGATGGTCGGCGACCGACCCGGACGGCGCGGACGCGGGGCTTCGAATCACGGTGTGCCTCTCGATGGACGGCGGCGACACGTGGGAGACGCTCGCTGAGAACCTCGCGAACGGGGGGAGCTACGCGTGGGATACGAGGCAGTTCCCCGACGGTGACGCGGTCCGGATCGAGGTCGTCGCGGAGGACTCGGACGGCCGTCGCGGCGAGGCGACAAGCCCGCCGTTCACGGTGCGCAACGGTACGGGATAGGCGCCTAGGAGGCGGCGCCGAATAGCCCGCGAATCGCGTCCAGGTGGGTGAGGACGACCTCCTCGCCCGCCTGGATTGCTTCTTCGGCGTGGTTGAAGTCGAACACCCGGATCCATCCGACATCGGGGCGGAGGACGAGGAGGCGGTCGCCGAGGCGGCTGCGGGCGTGCTCGAGCTGAAGCCTCGTCAGATGCTGCGAAGTGGTCCGCTGCGATTGGAGGATTGCGTCGAGGCAGGTCGCGACGTCGCGATCGAGGGGCGCGCCGGTATCGACGGCGAGCACCGCTTCCGCCCCGAGTTCGAGGACCGTCGCGACCGGCAGCTTCTCGAGGATGCCGCCGTCGATCAGGTAGCGTCCGCCGCTCGCCACCGGGGAGAAGATGCCCGGGATCGCGGTGCTCGCGGTGATCGCGGTCGCCAGCTTGCCCTCGCGCAGGACGACGCGTTCCCCCGTTTCGACGTCCGCCGCGACCACGGCGAACGGGATCAGGGTGTCGTCGAACCGCTTGCCCGCGGTCAGAAGCGAGAACAGCTCGTGCAAACGGGCGACGTCGTGGGGCATCGCGTCCCCTTCGCGCCACGCGCTGCCGCGCACGTACTCGATGACGCTGCGTCCGAGGATCCGCTGCACCTCGCGCAGCGTGCTGTCCGTTACCTGGAGGAGGCCGTTCAGGTCGAGCAGCTCGAGCACCCGCCGCAACAGCGGGAGATTGGCGCCGATCGCCTTCGCGGCGCCCATCGCCGCTCCCATGCTCGTGCCGGCGATCATCGAGACGTCAATCCGCGCGGCGTCGAGCGCGAGGAGCACGCCGAGATGTGCGAGGCCGCGTGCCCCTCCCCCGCCAAGCGCCAGTCCGAGTCGGTGCGTCATCGCTGAAAGCAATCCCCTTCCGCCCGATGGTAGTCGAGCGGAAGGGGACGTCCAAACCTCTCGTCGAGGACGAGGCTAGTACGGCATGCCGCCGGGCATCGGCGGCGCCGCCGGCTCGTCCTCCTTGATCTCTGCAACGAGGGCGTCGGTCGTCAGGAGCATGCCCGCGATCGACACCGCATTCTGGAGCGCCGAGCGCGTCACCTTGGTTGGATCGACGATGCCGGCCTCGAACATGTCGCGGTACTTCTCCGCCGTGACATCGAAGCCGATCCCCGGCTCGGACGCGCGAACCTTCTCGACGACGATCGCGCCTTCAAACCCGGCGTTCAGCGAGAGCTGCCGCAGCGGGGCTTCCAGGGACCGCTTGAGGATTGCGACCCCGACGCCTTCATCGCCGGCGAGCTTCTTCATCCCGTCGAGCGCCTTCGCTGCGTTGACCAGCGCGACGCCGCCGCCGGGGAGGATCCCCTCATCGACTGCCGCCTTGGTTGCCTCGAGGGCGTCCTCCATGCGGTGCTTCTTCTCCGACAGCTCAGTTTCCGTCGGGGCGCCGACCTTGATCACCGCGACGCCGCCGGCGAGCTTCGCCTTGCGCTCCTCGAGCTTCTCGCGGTCGTAGTCCGAATCGGTCGTCTCGATCTGCGCCTCGATCTGCTCGATCCGTCCGTGGATGGCGGCCGGCTTGCCCTTGCCGCTGATGATCGTCGTGTTGTTGTTGTCGACCTTCACCGTTTCCGCGGTCCCGAGCATGTCGAGCGTCGTGTCCTTGATCTGCATCCCCGCGTCCTCGGCGACGACCGTGCCGCCGGTGAGGACGGCGACGTCCTCGAGCATCGCCTTGCGTCGGTCGCCGAACCCCGGCGCCTTGACGGCGCAGCTCGTCAGCGTCCCCTTGAGTTTGTTCAGGACGAGGGTCGTCAGCGCCTCGCCGGTGACATCCTTGGCGATGAGCAGGAACGGACGGCCGGTCTGAACGACCTTCTCGAGCACCGGGACGAGATCCTGGGCGCTCTTCACGTCTTGGTCGGTGACCAGGATGTAGGGTTTCTCGAGCAAGACCTCCATCTTCTTCGGATCGGTCACGAAGTACGGCGAAATGTACTCGCGGTCGAACTGCATCCCCTCGACGACCTCGTAGTAGGTGTCGATCGTGTCCGAATCCTCGACCGTGATGACGCCGTCCTCGCCGACCGCCTCCATCGCGTCGGCGATGATCTTGCCGATCGACTCGTCATTCGCCGAGATGGTCGCGACCTGGGCTGTCTCGGCCTTCGTCTTCAGCTCGCGGCTCATCTTCTTCAGCGCCTCGACGACCGCCGCCGATCCGCGCTCGAGGCCACGCTTGAGTTCCATTGGGTTGGCGCCCGCCGCCAGGTTCTTGAACCCCTCTTCGATCATCGCATGGGCGAGGATCGTCGCTGTCGTCGTCCCATCCCCCGCGATGTCGTTCGTCTTCGAGGCGACCTCTTTGACGAGCTGGGCCCCCATGTTCTCGAACTCGTCCTTGTACTCCTGCTCCTGGGCGATCGTGACGCCGTCGTTGGTGATGTCGGGGCTGCCGAACTTCTTGTCGATGATCACGTTTCGGCCGCGCGGACCGAGGGTGATGCGCACCGCATCGGCGAGCTTGTCGATGCCTTGCTTCATGCGGCGCCTGGCTTCCTCGCCGAAAATGACTTCTTTCGCCATGACCTGATTCCCCCTTTGGTTGGGCTACCTTACTTGATGACCGCGAGGATCTCGGAATCTTTGACGAGGAGGTACTTCTCGTCGCCCTCGATCACCTCAGTGTTGGAGAAGCTGTCCGCGATGAGGACCTGGTCCTTGACCTTGACTTCGAGCTTCTCATCGGTGCCGAGCGCGACGACGACCGCACGGACCACCTTCTCGCTCTTGGCGCTCTCGGGCAGGACGATCCCCCCGACCGACTTCTTCTGTTCCGGGTCGAGCTTCTTCACCAGGACGCGCTTTCCCAACGGCTTGATTGACATCTTCGATCTCCTCCTCCGGCGTAGATTAGCACTTGGAATGTGAGCTTGCTAACGGATTGTATCCATGGCGACGCGCGACGTCAAGCGCGTTGTCCAAGTCGCGACGAGCGGGTATCTTGACCGCACGGAACGATGCCGTGCGGGAAGAGCCACTTGCGGATCGAAGGCGCGCTGCTCGCCGTCTGGTTGGCGGGGGCGGTCCTCGTTGCGGATCGCGGCTGGATCGGGATGGCGGAGATCGTCGGCTTCGTCGTCGGGTACGTGGTGTCGATGCTGCTGCTCAGCCCGGACCTCGACCTCGCCCGGACCGATTCGTACCGACGCTGGGGCCCGGTTGCCTGGATCTGGGCGCCGTACGCGGCGGCCTTCCGGCACCGGCGGATCTCGCACCACCCCCTCTTCGGGCCGATCACGCGGATCGGCTATCTCGCCGCGATCGGCTGGATCGTGCTGTTCGCGTACGGCATCGCGACCCGCAATCCGGCGCGGCGGCTCGTCCTGCCGGTCAATCTGATATCGGCGGTGCTTATCGGCATCTACCTGCCGAATCTGACCCACATTGCCGCGGACGGCGCGCAGTCGGCCTGGAGCCGCGTCCGGCGCAGGTTGTTCGTCCGCTAGCGGCGTTCTATACTTCGTTCGATGAACGAAGTGGCATGGTACGTCGCCGGTTCGGTGGTCCTGGTCGGGTTGGCGGTTGCCTTCTCCGTGTTTGGCCCGTACCACGAGACCGGAATTGCGTCCTGGTATGGACCGGGCTTCCACGGCAACCGGACGGCGAACGGTGAGGTCTACGACATGGACGGGATCAGCGCTGCGCACAAGACCCTCCCGTTCGGGACGATCGTACGGGTCGTCGATCTGGAGACGAGGCGGAGCATCGTCGTGCGGATCAACGATCGCGGCCCGTTCGTCGAGGGGCGGATCATCGACTTGTCCAAGGGGGCGGCGGAGAAGCTGGGGATGGTCGACCGCGGGATCATCCCGGTCGGGCTGCGCATCGTCCGCTGGCCGTAGCCCCGCTCGATCGGGCCACCAGCCCGTGCGCCGCGGGGTATCATAGGCCGCGTTGCCGTCGGGGGAGCCTGTCAGGCCGACGGCGAGTCCAAGCGAAGGGAGAACGGAAGATGGGCCTTTCAGTGAGTGAGATGCGACGGGGGATGGCCATCCTGTACGAGGGGGAGCTCTACGAGATCCTCGAGTACGAGCATTCGAAGCGCGGCCGCGCCGGAGCGGTGGCGAAGACCAGACTCCGGCATCTCAAGACGGGGAAGGTCCTCGCGGCGACGTTCAAGGGGGCTGAGAACACCGAATCGGCGTTCCTGGAGACGCGGGAGCTGCAGTACTTGTACCACGACGGGAGCGACTACATCTTCATGGACGTGGAGCGCTTCGACCAGTTCCCGATCGCCGCCGAAGCGCTTGGGGAGCAAGCGGCCTTCCTCGTCGAGGGGACGGTCGTCCAAGGTCTCTACTACCAGGGGACGCTGGTCAAGGTCGCGCCGCCGAACTTCGTCGAGCTGCGGGTCGCGAGCACCGAGCCGGGCGTGAAGGGAGACACGGTCTCCAACGTGGAGAAGCCGGCGACGCTCGAGACCGGCGCGGTCGTTCAGGTGCCTTTGTTCGTGAAAGAGGGGGACCTGCTGAAAGTGGACACCCGAACGGGACGGTACGTGGAACGCCTGTAAGGAGGGAACATGGCCGAGAAGAAAGTGGAGATCGTCGACGACGATGGCCGTATCTCCATTTCGGAGGATGTGATCACGTCGATCGCGCGGATCGCCGCGTCGCGGGTCGACGGCATCGCCCAGTCCACGGGGGGGGCGTCCGGTGGGCTGAAGAGCATCTTCGGCGGCGAGGACCTGGCGCCGAACATCAAGACGGACCTCGCCGGGGACGAGACGAAGCTGGAGCTGCGGATCGCCGTGGAGTACGGATACCCGGTTCACGAAGTGGCGCAAGGCGTGCAGCAGAGCGTGCAACACGACATCGAGACCCTCGCCGGCATCAGCGTGTCCGCGATCGATGTGTACGTGAAGAAGATCGCCCCGCCGCACACGCACGAGGTGGAGGAGTAGCGAGGAGGCTCAGATGGCAGAGGCTGAGAAGGGAAGTGTCGGGATCTCCAAGGACGTCGTCACCGCGATCGCCGGGATCGCCGCTTCGGAGATCGACGGGATCGCCAACCTGCGAGCCGGGGACACCGCCTTCCGCCGAGGCGAGGGGATGAAGCGTTTCGTCGAGACGACGGTCGATGAAGGGATCGTGACGGTCACCGTCCGGATCACGATCCTCTACGGAAACCCGATCCACAAGGTCGCCAAGCAGGTCCAGACGCGGATCAAGGCGGAGATCGAGCGGATGACTGGCCTGCGGGTCGGCGCGGTGAACGTCGATGTGCAGCGGCTTGTCGAGTCGGAGCAGGAGCCCGAGGAGCCGGAGGAGGTCGAGGAGACATGAGCGCGACGCGGTTGCGGACTGCCCTGCACTACGCGGCCTTCTTCTTCACCCTCGCGGCGGGCGCGGCGATCCTGTTGACTGGGGCGGGAGTGTTGTCGGAGACAGCGGCGGCGCGGTGGCTCGGCGACCTGGGGTGGATGCTGCTCTTGATCGTCGTCGGCGCCGGCCTGGTGTTCGTCGCCCTCCACTTCCTGCTCGTCCTCGCCGACGACCGCTCGAGCGGGGTCCTCTACACGCGCAGCGGCGAGTGGGGCCGGATCGACGTATCGCAGACGGCGGTGCGGGAGTTCATCAGTGGCATCCTGCGCGATGAGCTCGGGGTGGATCGGTTTCGCGTCTCTCTTGAGCGAAGGGACAACGGCGTCGCGATCCGCATCCGGACGACGCTCGCTCCGGATCAGCGCGTTCCCGAGGTCGGCGAGCGGATCCAGCGGGAGATCATGCGCCACGTCGCCGATCGGACCGGGGTCGAGGTGCGCGAGGTCAGCGTCTTCGTGCGCAGCATTCGCGCGCGCGACAGCGACGCGGGGCAAGAGGCGCGGCAAGATGACCTGGAGGTGTAGGCGCGGGCCGGCCCGCGCGGCGGATCTCCCACCGCGCGGCGGCCTGCTCGGAGCCTGATGCAGCGTCGGGAAGCCCGCGAGTTCCTCCTGAGTGCGCTCTACCGCCGCGAGTACGTGGACACGCCGCTCGACGAGATGCTCGCGGAGACCGAGCCGGGCGACCAGCGCGGCTACATCGCGTCCGTCTTCAAGGGGGTCCTCGAGCGGCTCGACGAGATCGACCGGATGCTGGGGGAGCGGACCGTCGGCTGGCGGTTCGAGCGGCTCGCGGTGATCGACCGGAACATCCTGCGGCTCGGCGTCTACGAGCTTCTGTATTGCGACGAGATCCCGGCGGAGGTTGCGATCGATGAGGCGGTCGAATTGGCGAAGACCTACGGCACGGAACAGGCCCGGGGGTTCGTGAACGGCATCCTGGACAGAATCTGGAAGGAGAAGAGACAGACATGAGGGACCGTTTCGCGGATCTGCACCTGCACACCGTCGCCTCGGACGGCACGATCTCCGTCCAGGCGCAGGCGCGCCGGGCGAAGGCGGCGGCGATCGACTGCATCGCGATCACGGATCACGATGTGATTTCCGATGAGATCACGCGGAGGGTATCGACCGTCGCGGGGGTTGAGCTGATCACCGGGGTCGAGATCAAGGCGGACTTCGACGGCACGACGGGGGAGATCCTCGGGTACTTCGTGGATCCGCAGTCCGAAGAACTGCGAGGCTTCCTGGAGGGGATGGAGGCGGCCCGAGTCGAGCGGATGGAGGAGATGGTTCGCCTCTGCCGGGCGGAGCTCAAGCTCGACCTCACCCTGGCGGACGTGCGCGCCGTGGCGGAGGGGAATCTCGGGCGGCCGCACCTCGCACGGGTGCTGCTCGACCGGGGTGTCGTCCCCGACCTCACCACGGCGTTCAATCGGTTCCTCAAACGCGGGGCGCCGTGCTACGCGCCGATCGAGAAGCGGGGGTTCCGAGAGGTCATCGACATCGTCCACCGTGCGGGGGGCGTGGCCTCGCTCGCCCACCCCTGCTTGATGCGGATCGAGGACTGGGAGAGGTTCCTCGACGAACTGCTCGCGGCCGGGCTGGACGGGCTCGAGACATTCTACCCGTACGACCCATCGGCGCGGAGCCTCTCCCTCGACCCGGCCCTCGTGCGGACGCTGGCCGAGAAGCGGGGCTTGCTGCTCAGCGGCGGCTCGGACGACCACGGGCCGGGGTCGACGAAGGAGAGCCTCGGGACGATCCGCGTGCCCTATGAGCGCGTCGACGCGCTGCGCGCCGCGCTCCCTGTCCTACTGTAACGTCGGGGCTCGTCCCCGACGGTCGTGTGGTCTGGGGATCGCTGTCCCATGAGGCGATTCCCGCGCGCGGTCCGCGCGCGACGCCGGGCCCTGCCCGTGCGATGTCGGAGGCGCGCTGCCTCTCGCTCCGGATGGAACTCCGCCCTCTCCCTCCCCCGCGATGGGGGAGGCCTAGTCTGGGAGGGTGGGCTGGCCCTTGGCGCCCGTTTCTTGCTGTGGGCAGCGAGAGGATCCAGCGTCCTCGCGTTGGCCTTGGCAGCTCCTGCTTCCTTGCTCGTGATGGCGCAGCTTCGAAGGTTCGTCTCCGCCTCGGTGTGGTCCGCTTTACCTCTGGCTCGACGGGTCCCGCGCGCTCTCCCTCCCCCGCGATGGGGGGAGGGTAGGGGGTGGGGGGCAAGCGCTCGTCACTCAGGATCGCGAACCTCATCGCTCGCGACACGGCCGTCGACCAGCGTCACCAGCCGGCTCACCCGGTCGAGCAGCCGGCCGTCGTGCGTTGCGAACAGGAACGTCGCCCCCTTCCGCTCGTTCAGCCGCCGCATGAGGTCGATCAGCTCGAGGCTCGTCGCTGTGTCGAGGTTCGCCGTCGGCTCGTCGGCGAGGACGATCGACGGCTCGCTGACCACCGCCCGCGCCACCGCCACCCGCTGCTGCTCGCCGCCGGAGATCCGGCTCGGGAACTGGTCGGCGTAGGCCGCAATCCCCAGCTCTCCAAGGATCCGGCGCGCCCGCGCGATCCGCTCGCTCTTAGCGACCCCCTGCAGTTCGAGGACGAACGCGGCGTTCTCGAGGACGGTCAGCACCGGGATCAAGTTGTACGCCTGGAAGACGAACCCGATCTGCGTCAGCCGAAGCCGCGCGAGCTCGTCCTTCGACAGCCCCGACATCACCGTCCCCTCGAGGTAGATCTCCCCGGACGTCGGCCGGTCGAGGCCGCCCAACAGGTGCAGGAGCGTCGACTTCCCGGAGCCGGACGGCCCGGCGACGGCGGTGAACTCGCGTTCGTGAAGCTCGAGGTCGACGCCGCGCAAGGCCGGCGTCTCGACCGCTTCCGTCACGTATGTCTTCCAGAGAGCGGTCGTACGGATCAGCGCGCTACTCGACATGTCGCATCGCCTCCACCGGCTCGAGCTTCGCCGCCCGGTACGCCGGGAGCCAGGCGGCGAGGACGGCGATCCCCGCCATCGCCGCCGCGGCCAACAGAACCTGGGACGCCGACGCCCGCAGGTGCAGGACCGGGTCCATGCCGACGGCCTTCATGAAGTCGAGCACCGAACCCCACAGGGGGATCCCGCCGAACGCTTCGATGATCCCGATCACGGCGACGCCGCCCAGCGCGCCGTAGACGGCGCCGGCGACGGCGATCAGGGCCGCCTCGAGAAGGACCATGCGCATCACGCGCCAGCGGGTCGCCCCGAGGGAGATGACGAGCCCCAGCTCGCGCGTCCGCTCCATCACCGAAAGGTAGAGCGTGTTCAACACGACCAGCGCGCCCAGCGCGAAGAAGACGCCGGCGAAGACCCAGAGCATCGGTTCCATCAGCCGCATGAAGCCGGCGACCTGCGGCGCCAGCTCCTGCCAGCCGAGCACCTCCAACCCTTCGGGCAGTCGGCCGGCGACCGCCGCGACGACCGTGTCGATCCGGTTCGCGTTCCATGGCCCGGTTACGCCCGCGACGCGCCCGACGATCGCCGTGGCCGCGTTGGGCGCGCGGGCCAACCGCCGCGCCATCTCGAGCGTCGTGTGGACGACCGTGCGACCGAGCTCGGCGATCGGGGCGTCGTAGATCCCGAGGACCGGCGCCTTCAGCACGCCGAGCCCGGCCTCCGGATGCGCGCCGAGGAGGACGAGCTCGTCGCCGACGGCCACGTTCAGCAGGTCGGCCAGCTCCGCGCCGATCACGACGCCGTCCTGCCCGCTCGCGAGGTACGTGCCCTCGACGACGAGATCGCCGATCGCGCTGATCGCCCCGATCTCCTCGGGGATGACCCCCTGGACGTAGACCGTCCGCGAGCGGTCGCCGACCGAGGCCAATGCGGGCAGGTCGAGGCGCACCGTCTTCCATTCGATCCCCTCGACGCCGCCGAGCGCGGCGAGCGCCGCCTCGGGGTCGCGCATCAGCGGGATCGCCGAGCCGAGGCCGCGCACCGTCTCGTGGCGGATCTGGAAGTGGCCGGTGTCGACCCGCGTCGCCGTCTCGAACATGTCGGAGAGGTTGGCCGACGAGAAGCCGAACATGAACACGATGGAGTAGACGGGAATCAACACTGCGAGCAGGGTCAGGATCGTGCGGCCGCGGCTTCGCATGAGGTGCCGGATCGCCGCCTTCATTCCATCTCCTCCCAGCGTTCGAACGTCTCGATCGAGAAGAACGACGGGTCGATTTCGAGGTCGAAGACCGGGTCCTCGATCCGCTGGACGGTCCGGTCGCGAAACGCGTCCTCGACGACGATCGTCGTCGGGAACCGCCGCGATCCCAGCTCGACGATGTCGGAGAACGTCGCGGCCTGCAGGACGTCGCCGCGCTGGTCGTAGTAGACGAGACGTTCGATGACGAAGTCGGCGGTGACCCGGATCTCGAGCCTCCCGTAGACGACCGGCGCGTCCCGATGCGGGACGAGGGTCAGGAGCCAGCGGGCATCGCTTCCGTCGTCGGGATCGTCCGGCAGCGCCTCGACGTTCGCGTCGTAATCGTCGGTCAACGTCCCGTGCGACAGGTCTTCGAGCGACGGCCCGGCGCCGAAGACGGCGTCGGCGAGGGCGATCGCCGGGAGCTGGATCGCACCGACCGCCGGGGCGTAGTACCACAGCTCGTCGCCGCGCTGGAGGTAGCCGGTGTTCCGGTCCTCGTCCGGCTCGAGAACGCGGATCAGCGCCAGCTCCTCGCCGAGCGTCCAGATCTCCAGGGCATGGAGCTTCGTCGCGCCGGCGAGCGTGATCTCGAGGCGAACGGCGGCGTGGAAGCTCGTCCCCTGCCACGTGTCGTTGACTTGGTCGAGGATCGTCTGCGCGTCGAGCGCCGGCTCTGCGGGGGGCACCTGCGTCGCGGCAGAAGGCGCGATCAGAGCCGCGCACACGAGCAGCAGGCCGAAGGTGCATCGGGGCTTCCGTGGTGTCACGTTCATCAGCTCACCCCTCCCGGATGGCGGTGACCGGCTCAAGCCGGTTCGCCCTTCGCGCCGGGTACCACGCCGCGACCAGCGCGGTGAACACGACGACCGAGAACGCCGCGACCCAGTACCAGCCCGACGTCGAGGCGTAGACCACGGCCGGCATGCCGAACGAGCCGCCGAAGTCGCGCATCAGGTTGCCGAAGCGGATCCCGTGCCGCCCCAAGTAGATCAGCAGGCCGTAGCCGATGCCGCCTCCGACGACGAACCCGATCGCCGAGACGAACGCCGATTCGAGGAGGACGACCTGCGCCAAGAGCCTGCGGCTCATGCCGAGCGCGGCCATCACGCCGAACTCGCGCGTGCGCTCGAGCACCGAGTAGAACGCGGTGTTGGCAACGCCGAACCCGGCGAGCAGGCTGATCATCACCACGAACGGGATCATCTTGATGACGCTCCCGCCGATGATCAGTCGGGCCATCGGGTTGAGGGCGTAGTAGTCGGCGACCTCGATCGCCGAGCCCTCGGCGAGGCCTGCGGTGACGGCAGACACGGCACGCCGCGTCGACGCGCCGCGCGGAAGGTTGACGGCGATCGCCGTGAGGCCGTCCCACTCCGACAGCGCGCGCGCGTCCTCGATCGGGACGAACAGGGTGTTGTCGAGCTGCGCCAGGGCGACCGAGAAGAAGCCGACGGCGGTGAACGCCCGGGAGTTCGTCCCCGACGCGCCTTGAGCCAGCACGACGACGCGTTCCCCGAGCCGAACGTCGAGGCTCTCGGCCAACGGCGCCGAGAGCAGTACTTCGCCGGGCGCGGCGATCGGGCGACCGGCGACGACCGTATCGGCGATCCGCGTCACGAGCCGTTCCTTGAGCGGATCGATGCCCCGGACGACCGCGCCGTCCGTCCCGTACGCGCTGCGTACCATCCCGTGAACCTCGAGCCGCGGCGCGACGCCGTCGACGCGCAGATCGGCGAGCGTCGCTTGCGCGGCGGCGACCTGGTCTGGCGTCAGCCCGTTCGAGGGCAGCGGGTCGTCCGCGTAGCCGTCGGCGCGGAGCTGGAAGTCGCCTTGGTCGTAATCGATCTGGGAACTCGTCATCGACGCCAAGAAGCCGTCGACCACGCCCCACACGACGAGGATCATCCAGCTCCCGAACGCGACGATCGCGATCATCAGGACCGTCCGCTGCGCGTGCCGCCTCAGGTTCCGCCACGCGAGCCGGGCCGCGGTGAGGGTCATGCGCGCCCCCTCTTCTCTACGGACGTCAGACCGTTGGCGATGATCCTCGGTGCGAGATCAAGGAGGGCGTTGTAGAGTTCTTTGGGCAAGCGATCCTTGCCCGCCGGCAGGAGCTTGATCAGCCCGAGCGCGAAGATGAGCTGCTGCGGATCGCCTTCGATGATCTCCCCGCGCGCTTGCGCCTCGGCGAACGCCTCGACGAGCGGCGCGAAGAACGCGCTCGAACGGGCGAGGACTCCTTGATAGTCGAGCGACTGCGCCAGCCGCTCGAGTTCGCTTGGGTCGTCGAGCAGAAGCCGCGCGAACTCGTTCTCCTCAATCTCACGCACGATCGCCCGCATCAGGCGGACGAGCGCTTCGCGCGTCCCCGACGTCGAGCGGAACGAGGCGTCGAGCAGCCGCTCCATCATCGCCGGCATCTCCTCCATGAACAGCTCGACGAACAACGCCTCCTTGCTGTCGAAGAAGAGGTAGAACGATGCTTTGGCGATCCCCGCCGGCTTGACCAGGTCCTCGACCGTCGTCTTCTTCAGCCCGAAGCGGAGGAAACAGGCGCGCCCTGTCTCCATCAGCTTCTCGCGGATCGTCGCTTTCTCTGCGTCCGTGAATGGTCGTGGCATGTCTGTGGCCTTGTGACTATGATGCTCTTGTGGTCGCAAAGTATACACGCGCTTCCCGCGCGGTCAACCTCCAGGCACCAGACCCCGCCATCGGCGCGGTTGCGAGGAAGACACACGAAGGTATGGGGCTACCAGAGCTCGCAGGGTGGAGCGATCCTCACTCAGAGACGTAGGGTGCCGACGCTGAGCTCCACCGGCTGTCGCACGGTGCGGTTCGTCACGTGGGCCGCGCATCGAGGGGGCTCGTCACCCCAACGCCGGGCTGGCGCATCACGTGGGTGTAGATCATCGTCGCTTGAAGATCCTTGTGCCCGAGAAGCCCCTGGACCGTGCGAATGTCGCAACCGGCTTCCAGGAGGTGCGTGGCGAAGGAGTGGCGGCACGTGTAACAGGTGACGCGCTTTGGGACATCGGCTTCGATCGCCGCTGGGATTCCGGGGACATCGTACGAAACTGGTTCCTTCGGGCTCTGAGTAGAGTATTGCGTCCCCGGAATTGCCCCAGAGGAAACGCACGATCCAGCGGGCGTAGGACTCCTCCGTGCGCGGGGAGTAGTGCTTCATGCGGCACGCTTGGCGGACTTGTTCCAGCAGCTTCATGGCTGTAGCATGGCATGCGAGGATACCGATGTCAATATGTGAACGGCTACGACAAGAGAGGGTAGGAGGGACGCGCTCAGTCGCTGCGCGTGCGTTGCCGTGCTAGTGTGCAACGATGCAAGCTAATCATGGTTGGATGCCCTAGACAATGACTCAGAGCTCCGCGCCTGGACTCGCACCGACACCGGAAACCGGGACTGACGCCCTGCTTGAGTACAGCTGGGCAAGCGCGTGCGATTTCCGGCTCTTCCACTTCGTCATCGATTTGGCGCTTCGTGGCGATTTTGTCTCCCATATCGCGCGGCAGGCTCTGGACGGCAAGAAAGACTACAAGACACAGACACCAGCGGAACTGGCTAAGACCAATCCCGGAGCTGCCACGACAGCGCTAAGACAGTCGAGTCAAGAACTACTTGAGATGTTCGTGAGTCGCGCGGTGGACAACTTCGAGGTCTATCTGGTCGCAATGGTGAGGCTCGTGCTTAACAAGGAGCCGCGCATACTTTCGGACCGAAAGCAGGAACTAACGCTCGGGCAGATCCTGAAATTCGAATCCGTCGAGGCCCTGTCCCGAGAAATCATCGAAGGAAAGCTGAACGCTCTCTCTTACGAGGGCTTTGGTGAACTCGAGGCTTGGTGTAATCAGCGCTCCATTCCGCTGGTCGTTCCACACGGTCAGCGCGAGCGCGTTGTTGAGTTGATCGCGTTGCGAAACATCATCGTCCACAATCGCGGATGCGTAGACGAGCGCTACCGAGCCGCCGTGCCCTCCACCTCCGCACAAGTGGGGGACAAGCGAGGACTTGAAGTCGATGACCTATTTGGAGCGATAGCTCTCTTGGATGCTGTCGTAGGAACGACAGATGTTGCGGTTGCCGGCAAGTTTCGTCTCAAGACCCAGAAGGTGCGCGACGAGATTCAGAGTCGAGCAAAGCAGCGGTGGCCCAAGCCCAACAAAGACGAGCCTGCTGCAGCACAGGCGATACCGCCATCAGAGACGAAGCATTGAATCCACGGAAGCGCATCCAACAAGCGGTTCCAGCGGACGCGCCTCGCTTCGCTCGTCGCGCCGCTGAACCGCGGCGTTGGCCCATACGCTGGTTGATGAGGAGGTCATCCCATGGAACGAGTTCCAGACTCAATCGGGCGGCGTCCTTGGACCCTCCGCAGGGTGCTTGTCTGCCTTCTGGCGGGACTCGTCGGTGGTGTCGTGCTCGCAGTCGTCGGCTTGGTCGTCGGGGCAGCATTCGGGGGCAACTATGCTACCGAGTTCGAGTTCAACGGCATGAGGGGGTACGAAGCAACTGGGCAGCTCGGCGCGATACTTGGTTTCGTGGCCGGGGCTCTGCTTGGCGCCTTGTTGGTCTGCTTCCGTACGAAGCGCCGCGGATAACGACCGCCTGAGCACCGGCCCAGCGCAATGGGCGCGACACGGTCGTGGGGTGCCGAGTGGCTTGTGATTCCGCAGCATGTAAGAGCGGGGAGTGCGGTGGAAAAGCTGCACCACCTGAAGTGCTAAGTCCGAGACCCTGAGCGGGTAGGATCACCTCGGGAGAACGAGAGGCCGCCGGATCGGCAGAATCACCTCCAGGGTGAGGGAGGGCAAGTGCTACCCTTGTGGCTGGGCCGAGTGTCCTCGCCGGGAGAGGACCGGCGAAACGGGTTGAGAGCGGGGAGCGAAAGGAGAGCCATGCCGCAGTACGACATCACGATCGAGATCCACGAGGGGAAGGGCGCGACGATCACGGGCCCGCCGTACCCGGTCCTGCACGAACAGGGCCTGTGCGCCTGGATGCTCGGCAACGGCGACGAGCCGGAGAAGAAGGTCGGCGATGCGTTCAAGTATCCCGACGACCTCGGCAAGCTCTGCCCATGGCTCGTTGACAGCCTCACCGGCTTCCTCCGTGTGCTCGAGAACGGCGGGACGCTTCCGTGGCGCTACGCCGGGACGCGCTACGAGAAGGCAATCGATTCCGACGGCGTGACGACCGAGTACGTCCGCTGTCCGGATCCGACGGACTCCGGCATCGTCGTCAAGATCACCCGAACGGCGCTTCCCAAGGACGAGGAGTAGACTCCCGCGGCCTGCGATGAGGCACGCGTCGTCCGCGTCAGCGCGGACGACGTGACGAGGTCGCGCCTTTCCGCTTGACGTCGATCGTCGGGCTGGTGGAGACCGCAACGACGGGGCTTCTCCCGCAATCGCGACACGCAGAGCGAGATGATCAGGATCGGTGCGATCCTCGACGGGGGCGCTACCGGGCGATCCTCGTCGAGAAGGATGCGCGTCTCCTTGAGCTGGCGCGGTATGTCGTCCTGAGTCCTGTCCGGACCTGGGTCGATCGCTCATGCAAGGACCGGCGGGGGGGGAAGCCACGGGGCACGGCGGGACTCGAGCCCGAGGCGTCGTACCTGATCACCGAATGGATCCTCGCCGAGTTCGCCTACGGTCAGCCGTCGGCTCGAGCAACAGGGGGCCCGAGGCGTCCGGTCGGTCGACACCGCTTTCTGCAGCTCTCCGTCGCGCTCCTTGTTGGCGAATCCGTCGATGGGTAGGATGCTCCTGCGCCGCCGCAGTGGCGTATCCGCGGCGGCCATCGGAGGGGAACATGGCGCGGTGGGGAATCCGGATCGTTCTTGGCGTAGGTGTCTTGGCAGCGTGCGGAGGCGTCCTTCCCGGCTGCTGGTTCTGGGAGGGAGCCGCGACCTTCGAGCTGCATGTCGTGCCGGCCGCCGTCGCTGACCTGGCACAAGGCGCATCGACCTTGTTTCTCGTCTCGATCGAGGAGATCGGCAACGAGCCCGCACCGCCGCCGGTCACGCTGACAGCAACAGCGGCGACAGGCACGGCATCGATCGCGCCTTCGTCGATTCTTGAAGGGAGCGTCGGGGAAGTCACCGTGAACAGCGCGGGGGTCCCTGTCGGGTCCGCCATCACGGTGACAATCCAGGCACGTCGTGGCGCCGAGACGCGGGAGGTCGCGGTCACGGCGACCGTGACCGACCCGATCGAGCTGCCCGACGACCGTCAGCTAACGGGGACAGAGATGCGCGAGCGGTTTGTGCCGTGGCTGGCGGCGGAGTACCCGGAGCTCGGCATCGACGAGAACACGGTCTGGACAGCGATGCCGGTTCGCCCGCACATCCTCGTGGTGTCGTTCTACATCTTCCTGTGCGAGGAGTGGGAATTCGTGGTGTGGTGGCATGTGATGATCCCGCCGTACGATTGGGCGCGCATGTACCTTCGACATCGCTCGACGGAGACGGTGCCATCGTTCTGGGGCGAGATCGGCTCCGTGTCGTCTGGGACGCCGCCACAGCTCATGGCTCCGGACGAGGGCATCTGGAGGTAGGGAAGTTGCGGTGAACGGAAGGGGGGCGGGGCCGCGATCGGCCACCGGCCTGTGTCCACCGATCCCAAGCTGGATAGACTGCGCCTGTCGACATCGTCGTCCGTTCCGCGACTTCGAGGACGCGACCGAGCTGTAGGGCTGGAAGAGACCGGGCGGCTCGGGCCGGTCCGCCCGCTCGAGCAGGAGGATGGAACGAGGACCGATGCCGCCCCCTCACCCGCGCCTTCCCGCGACAGACGACGGGGAAGGCGGCCCTCTCCCACGATGGGGAGAGGGGATCGCGATGCCAGCGGTGACGACGTCGCGTGTTGAGCTTCGGCGCCAGGATCTAGCGGATTCTGTTGATCAAGCGTGCCGTGGTCCTGTCCGTGCCTTCATCCGAGCCGGCGACGCCCCGTGGCCGTTGTGCAGGCGAGCAGCAGGATGGGACAGGGTCCGATGAGCCCCCCTCACCCGCGCCTTCCCGCGACAGACGACGGGGAAGGCGGCCCTCTCCC
>Ga0068714_10003090_pt1 | contig 20218 bp, 19 predicted proteins | sample MTBNYHSulfiMetaG_FD_62988 | JGI IMG/M metagenome (GOLD analysis project Ga0068714, IMG submission 62988) | Enrichment culture microbial communities from rom New York Harbor, USA that are MTBE-degrading - MTBE-NYH (New York Harbor Sulfidogenic)... | ecosystem: Environmental > Aquatic > Marine >... | reverse complement strand
TTCGTCTATGCGCCCGAGTTGCTGTTGATCGGCAGCTGGAAGATGACCGTTTGGGTGACGTTCACCTCCGCCGTAGGACTTGCGTGCTGTGCTGCGAGCTTTACCGGGTATCTGTTCAAACCTCTGTTCGGTTGGCAGCGCTTGTTGCTTATGGCGGCATTTGCTTTTTTGATCATCCCTGAAACGAACACCGACTCGATCGGTTTCGGCCTGCTGATGGTTGCGGCCGTCACCAATTGGCGGGGGATCGCCAGGCAGGAGGTTGGGGGAGAGGTCGAAAAGGAGAAGCTCCACTTGGGGCGGGTCAGCCAAATGATCCAAGGGCGGATTCTACGTGAGGAGGGGCATGTCGCCGCGCCTACTGCTGAAAACATGCTGATGCGGGAAACAGTAATACCCGGAGGCGAGGATGACGTTACACGTCTGAGCCTCTATGGCGGCTGGGCTCTGCTTGCAGTTGCCGCATTTGTGATGGGGTTGCTTGGAGAGAAATCGCTCCATGCCGTCTCGCCGTTCTTGTGGCTGGCCGCACTGGCTGCGCTCAGCCTATGCATTGTGGCGGGACTTAAACTCATCTTAAAACCCGTTGGCCTTCACTCTGAAACACCCAAGTGACCATAGGAAAGGAAGATTCGGTCGACATCACATGGAAATAGGGAATGCGGATTATGGAGTTCGAAATTACTGAAGAGCAACGCCTCATTCTTGATACGGTGGACAAATTCATGAAGCGGCTTTTGCCGCCGGCCGAACTGCGGCGGCGCGATGAGGGGCACGAGCCGCCGTATGATTTGCTTCCGCTGATGGGAGAGATCGGTTTATTCGGCCTCATTGTTCCTGAAAAGTACGGGGGGAGTGAGTTGGACTGGATGACCCTTGCCTTAGTGCAGGAGCGTCTGGGACGGCGTGGTTATATGGCGGCATCAATTCTTAACCGCGTCGTCGGTTTCGGCATTATGTCGCTGCTCACCTATGGGAGCGAGGCACAGCGGGAAGAGATGGTGCCGAGGCTGGCGGCTGGTCGCTTGCTGATCGCCCTAGCATTGTCGGAGCCGGAGGCGGGTTCCGATGCGGCAGCGATTCGAGCCAGCGCCGTGATGGCAGGCGGCGGATGGCGGATAAACGGAAGGAAGACCTGGATCAGCGATGCAGGGGGTGCTGATTACCTCTTGACCCCCGTCAGGACTGACCGGAATTCTGTCGGCAGCGCCGGGATCTCAATGTTTCTTATCCCACGTGACGCCCCTGGGATTTCCATGACGGAACTACCCAAAGTCGGCAACAACTGCATGCCGAGCTGGGATATTGGCTTGGACGAAGTTTTTGTTCCGGCTACGGCCATGGTTGGGGGAGAGGGCCGCGGGTTCGGTCACTTGATGTCGACGCTGCACTTTTCCAGGGCCAGCATGGCGGCGACGGTGACCGGTTGCGCGCAAGCCGCCGTTGATTGCACCATTTCACATGCTCGCGAACGCAAACAGTTCGGTCGGACGATCAGTTCATTCCAGGTGATCCGCCATAGAATTGCTGATATGCAGATGCGCGTGGATGCATCTCGTTTGATGGCGCGCTATCTTGCATGGCTCATCTCCAGGGATCATCCCTGTCGTCGGGAAGCGGCGCAGGCTAAGATTCAGGCGACTGAATGCTTGCAGTTTGTGACCGACCAAGGCATGCAGATCTTAGCGAGCGCTGGTTACTCTTCTGATAGCGACATGCAGAGGTACTGGCGTGACGGCAGGCTTTATTCGTTCGGGGAAGGCACGAACGAGATCTTGCGTAACATTATCGCACGGGAGCTCGGCCTATAATCCCAAGATAGATAGAGGAGAATCACATGCACGATATTCTTGCGATCGACGTCGTGTGTAACATCTTTACCGACGAAGTAAAACAGTACCGCCCAGATAACCGCGACGCTTTTTATCAGGGGAAAATGAAGGTTGATCATAAGACTATGGCCGGCGTATCGTTGGAGGAAATGCTTGGTCGCATGGACGCCGCCGGCATCGAGCGAGCCTTTCTGATCGCGGCAAAAGTCGGGCCGTTGGGACATCCTTCTTGCTACCATCTCCCCTATGAAGTGGTGGTGCGAGCTGTTGAGCAGTATCCCAATAGGTTCTATGGTTTGGCAGGCGTCGATCCGACGGAGGGAATGAAAGGGGTTCGTCAACTGGAACATGCGGTCAAAGATCTCGGTTTCATAGGCGCTCATACCTATCCGCACTGGTTTGAACTTCCTCCCAACCACGCTCGTTATTACCCGTTCTATGCGAAGTGTGCGGAACTTGGTGTTCCGATCCAACTGCAGGTAGGACAGTCGATGATCTATGCCGCCGATTACCCTCGCCGCAGTGTCGGGCGTCCCATCACCTTAGACGATGTAGCGTGTGATTTTCCGGAATTGGCTCTGGTGGGCATCCATGTCGGCATTCCGTGGGCGGATGAGATGATCGCTATGGCCTGGAAACACCCAAATGTCTATATCGGCTCCGATGCCCACGCGCCTAAATACTGGCCACCGAGCTTCGTGCATTACCTCAAGTCCTACGGGCAGAACAAAGTGCTGTTTGGAACCGATTTTCCGGTGCTTGGCTTTGAACGTACGCGCACCGAGATCGAGGCCTTGAAAATTCCGGATGCCGCCAAGCGGAAGTTCCTGCGGGACAATGCCATCCGCATCTATAAGCTGCCGATTGTCTGATGGGAACGGAGGTCACTGATGAACCCCACTAAAGCACATAAGGAAACAGGCCCACATCAACGCTCGCGATCAATGAATCTCGTCTATCCCCTTGCCATTCATGCCCACAACCGGCCGTTCCATCCGGCCATCATCCATGGGGAACGGATCATTCTGTACCGTGATCTCGACGGAATCGTGCGCCGCACAGCTTCCTGGCTGGAATCCAGGGGTGCCCAACGTGGCGGTATCGTCGGCGTAGCCCTCGATGACACGCCGGAACATCTGATCGCCATGTATGCCTTGGCGGCAATGGGTGCCATCGTGCTGCCCATGGATTGTCGTTGGACCATGAAGGAGCAAATGCGAATTGCCGAACGTTTCCGGGCCAGATGGGTCCTACTGGATGCCGGTGCGCCTTGGTCTGGCGAAGCCCAAGCGATCCACTGTGATGCTGTCTGGCAGGAGGGTGTCGCTCAGTCCGCTCCGGTGACCGGCGTGGTCGAGGAGGAAAATTTGCCCTTCTTGCTGTCTTTGTCCTCCGGGACAACGGGGCTGCCGAAGGGGCCGCTGGTGGGTCAAGAACAGTTCAGGCGACGCTTTTGGACCCACTGGATCAATATGGGCCTCAACGCCCAGTCACGTTTCGTCTCTGCGACGCCGCTCTATTTTGGTGGCGGTCGAACCTTTGCCGTGTCACAGATGTTTTGCGGGGGAACGGTGATTCTCTTTCCCCCACCTTATCGTCCGGAACAACTCGTCGAGGAGGTCAGGCGGCGGGAGGCCACCGCGCTTTTTCTGGTCCCAACCTTGCTGCGAAGGTTGCTGGCAATGGAGGCATCCAAGGAAATGCTGATGCCGTCGCTTAGATTGCTCCTTTCCAGCGGGTCACCGCTCCATGCCAATGAGCGGAAGGACATCCGGGAGCGGATCAGTCCCCACTTCTTCGAGATGTACGCCACGACCGAAGGTGGAGGCGTTTCGCTTTTGACGCCAGAGGATCAGGTCCGCCGGGGCGATTCTGTCGGCCGCGCCATGTTCGGGGTGGAGGTTCAGGTTGTGGACGAGAACGACCGCCTACTGTCTCCTGGGGAAGTGGGCAGGCTTCGCTACCGAACTTCCGGATCGGCAACAGAATTCTACGGAGATCCGGAGAAGACGGCGGAGATGTTTCGGGAGGGGTGGTTCTATCCGGGTGATTTCGGTCTAGTGGACGAGGAGGGGTATCTGTTCCTGAAGGGCAGGCGCAAGGATATCATCATTCGCGGCGGGGTGAATATCTACCCCAACGAGATAGAGGAAGTGCTATTGTCCCACGCGGCAGTAACGGAGGCGGCGGTGGTCGGCCAGCAGTCCAGAGAAATGGGGGAGGAAGTGGCCGCCTTCGTGATCGTCAAGAGCGAGGTTTCGAAAGAGGAGTTGTCGGCTCACTGCCGCAGTCGGTTGGCGCCCTACAAGGTCCCGAAGACGGTCTGTTTGGTCGAGGAAATGCCCAAGAATTCGCTGGGAAAAATCCTGAAGCCGGAGCTGATGAAACAGTTGCCGCAACTTTAAACGGAACGCCGTGCCGGAGGGCCCTGTCTCCTCGGGCACAGGAATGCTTCACAAAGACCTGGTGGTGTCCTTGTCTAAGTAATCAATTCGGAAAGGGGGGCTATACAGCCAATGGAATTCAATTCTCTCCAGTCCCATCCGGTGCGCCGGGGATTTGTGGATGTCTCTGACGGACAAATTCATTATCGGTATGCTGGCGATTCAAAAGCATCATTCTTGGTGATGATCCATGCCTCGCCCGGTTCCTCAAAATCGCTGGAGCCCCTGATCCGGGCCTTTGCCCCGACCCGAAGGGTTGTCGCGCTGGATACCATGGGTAACGGCGATTCTGTCGCTGACAGAATGCCGATAGAACCGGATATTGCCTATTTCGCCGATAAGGGGCTGGAGGCGCTTCAAGGCCTTGGTATTGATAAGTTTGATCTCTATGGGACGCATACCGGAGGATCGATTGCAGCGGAGATCGCGATCCTGGCACCCGAGAGGGTGCGATGCCTTGTGATAGACGGCATCGGCCTTTATCCTGACGATCTGCAACGAGAGCTGCTGGAAAGGTACGCCCCCGCAATGAAACCGGACCTGCACGGCGCACACATCACTTGGGCCTGGCATTTTGTGCGCGACACGTATCTTTTTTGGCCCTGGTATCGCACAGACGCTGCGCATCGCCGTGCTCTAGGACTTCCGTCGCCGCAGGTGCTCCACGACAAGGTGTTGGATGTGCTCAAGGCGATTACTACCTATCACTTATCGTACCGCGCGGCGTTTCGATTCGACAAGCGATCACGCTTCTCTCTAATCAGAGTACCAACTCTGGCGGTGTGCGCCGCAGACGATATGCTGGCGCAGTGGCACGATGAGTTTACAGCCCTTATCCCCGGCGCCGTAAAAGCGGTCGTTCCGGGGATCGCCGCTGACCCAACCAAGACGGCCGAGATGATCGATAGGTTCTTGGGTAGCGGCGCCGATTGAGCGCATCTAAGGGTTGAAGAGACAAAGGGAATGGAGGTAGGCGCGGGATGAGCAAAGAATTGAAAACAAAAGACGACTTAACTATTTACCTGAGAAGATCGACAGACCTTTCCTGGGATATCGACGTGGATGTGCTCGTGATCGGCGGGGGCGGATGCGGGCTGGTTGCGTCTTTGGCCGCGGCCCAAAAAGGCTTGCAGGTCTTTCTTGTTGAAAAGGAAAAGACGGCGGGCGGGAACACCTCGCTGAGTCAGGCCATGGTTCCGGCCGCAGGGACAAGGCTTCAAAAGGAAGCCGGAATCGAGGATTCGGTGGAACGTATGACCAGGGATATCCTGAACAAAAATGCCTATGGAAGTGATGCTGAGTTGACGCAGCATGTAGCACAGGACTCTTCGAAGCTTGTAGAGTGGTTGAATGACGATTTGGGAATTCGACTAGAGTTGGTGACAGATTTCCTTTATCCAGGCCATTCCCGATACCGCATTCACTCGAACCGGACCAAGAAGGGAGAACACCTCGTGAACGACTTGATCCGGGTTGCGTCGCGGTATGAAAACATCGACATCGCTTACAATGCTCCGGCAAGAAGACTGGTCGCCACGACGGACGGCGTGGTGCTCGGCGCAGAAGTGGAGATCGAGGGGGTAGGGAAAAACTTGGCCCGGGCCAAAAAAGTGATTCTCGCGCTCAACGGGTTTGGAGCAAACCGCGAGATGCTGGTCAAGTACATCCCTGAGATGAAGGATGCCTATTATTTCGGGCATGAGGGAAACACCGGGGAGGGCATCCTGTGGGGCGAGGCTCTTGGAGCGGCTCTTGACTGTATGGGGGCCTACCAGGCCCACGGATCGGTGACTTACCCGCACGGAACGCTCCTGACCTACGTGACGGTCAGCATGGGCGGCTACCACGTCAACCTGGATGGAAAGCGGTTTGTCAATGAATACCACGGCTATTCCGAGCACGCCCTGGATGTGCTGGCCCAGAGGGAGGGGGTTGCCGTCGCCGTGTTTGATGAGAGGATCTACAGGACTGTCGAAGGCTACGAGGACTTTCAGCAATGCATCCGCATGGGAGCCATAAAAAAGTTTGACAACATAGGGGATCTCGCCGCATCCTTCCGGTTGCCGGTTGATGAGACAGCGGCAACCCATGAGGATTTCTTGAAGGCGGTACGAGGAGAAGTCAACGACCCGCTGGGGAGAAGGGATTTCGGCAAGCCTCTGGAGCCTCCGCTTTACGGCGCAAAGGTCACCGGCGCTTTGTTTCATACCCAAGGTGGACTGAAAGTCAACAAGAACGCGCAGGTTCTTCGAAAAGATGGAACTCCCATCCCGAATCTGTACGCAGGCGGAGGAACCGCTGCGGGTTTTTCCGGCAAGAAAGGCCCGGCGGGGTATTTATCGGCCAACGGCCTTCTGGGCGCGCTGGTCTTGGGAAAAATAGCCGGCGAATCTGCCGGAGAGGCATGCCTGGAAGCATCCTAAAGGTATCATGGACTGATATTCCAAGAAGGAGGAAAACCATGTCTGATTACCTTGAGCAATTAACGACTTTCATTTGCAGTTGTAAGTATGAAGACCTCCCAAACACGGTCGTTGAAAGAGCACGAGATATTGTAGCAGATACTATTGCTGTCATCGCAGCAGGGGCACGGGAGGAAGAGGTCAAGAAAATAACAGCCAGAATTACCCATCACGACAGCACGGGGACGGCCACTGTCATAGGGACTACCCAGCGCACGGAACCCGCCAAAGCGGCTTTCATAAACGGGACTGCGGGAACATTCCTTGAACTCGATGAGGGAAACCAATTTGGTCGAGGGCACCCCGGCATTCATGTGATTCCGGCGGCCCTGGCCGTGTCCGAGGAAAAGGGTTTATCCGGCCCGGAATTCGTGACGGCTTTGGTGCTGGGTTATGAAATCGGCACCCGCATAGGGATTGCCTGCAAACTCCGCATGTCCATGCATCCCCATGGGACCTGGGGGACCGTGGGCGCAGCCGTGGCCGTGGCCAAACTGATGGGCTATGACAAGGCAGGGATGAAGGAGATCATCAATGTGAGTTCTTCTCTGGGCCTCGCCACAAGCCGCAAGACAATGCTGGAAGGGGGAACCGTCCGCAATGTCTATGCCGGAATGAGCAATTATATGGGCATTCTGGCGCATGATCTCGTGCAATCAGGATTTACCGGAGAAGCGGACGGCCTGAGTACGGTTTTCGGCAGCGTCGTCTCCGAGACCTTCAGCACGGAAGCCATGGTGGAGGGTCTTGGCACAAGGTACGAGATTGCGCGCAATTATTTCAAGCGCCATGCCTGCTGCCGTTATAACCACGGGACCCTTGATGCCCTGGTAGAGATCGCGGCAAAGACCGCCCTCAAACCGGAGGAGATTGCCAGGGTGGATGTTGAGACCTATTCTCTGGCAGCCCAGCTTTGCGACCAGGAGCCGCAGAATATGCTGGCAGGAAAATTTTCCATACCCTTTGCCGTAGCGACAACGATCGTGCATGGATGCACGGGGGTGGAGAGCTTTAGACCACAGGTCATACATAATTCCGCAGTCAAAGATCTAGCCCACCGCGTGTTTGTGACGGAAGATCCAAAACTGACCGCCATGATGCCCAAATGTCGGCCGTCAAGAGTGAAGGTGCAACTCAAGGATGGGTCCGTCTTGGAAGCCGAAGCTTTCACAAATAAAGGTGACACGGAAGACCCTTACAGCAGAGAAGAACTCCGGGCGAAGTACTTTGATCTCGCCCTGCTGACCTGGAAACAAGATGTCGCCGAAGCCATCCATGCCGACGTGATGAAGTTGCAAGCCTTGGACGATTTGAAGGTTCTGACCGGGAAACTGCGTAACCTGGATTGATCCTGGTTTTTATTAGCGGTCCATCAATTATCTTGACACGCTCAAAGATCCTCACCCCAAACCTCTCACCTGAGATCGCGGGAGAGGGCAGAGCCTGCCCCGTACTTGATATGGGGGTGATGGAGATGAAGCTTAAGGAATTGCTATGATCAAAACATTGACATTTCTCAAAAGGAAGCCGGGACTAAGCAAGGAAGAGTTCCTCCACCACTGGCTGAAAATCCACGGGCCTTTGGCGGCAAGGGTTGTGCCGGGATTGAAGAAGTATGTGCAATGTCATCCTGTGCCGGGGTTTGACTCGGAGATCGACGGCATCGTGGAGCTGTGGTGGGAAGATGTGGGGGCATTCAAAGCGTTCCTAGCCTGGAGGCAGACAGACGGCTCTGGAGTGCTGAGGGAAGACGAAGAGAAGTTTGTGGACACAACCCAATGGGTTCGGTTCGTTGCGCAAGAGCACCTGATCGCAGAAAAATAGAGAAGAATCCGCAAAGGGATCGAAAACGGTCGTCACGCTCCCTTTGTCATCCCTTCCTCAAGCTCCCGGATAATTTCCTGAGAGCTTTTTACCTTTCCGAAAAGCCGCTGGAAAGTGATCAACGCGGCATCATGGAAGTTTTGAGCCGATGCTCCACATCCATCTTCGACCAACACACATCGGAATCCTCTGTCCGCTCCATCGCGAGCCGTGGTTTCCACGCACATATTGGTTGAAATTCCTGTAAAGAGGAGGTACTTGACAGCGCTTGACCACAAAATGGAATCAAGGTTTGTGGAATTGAAGGCGCCGATAGTGGTTTTGTTGAGAATCAGTTCTCCGGGCTCCGGTTTCACTTCCTCCAGAATCTCATGCTCTCGTGTGCCTATTCTGTTGTTTGATGAAGCGAAAAAGGCCTTCAAATGGGGCAGGGCATCACTGAAATCGGGCATCTCTGATCCCATGGTGAGGTAGACGACGGGCAGATGATGCCGACGGAAAAAAGCGAGGAGCCGCTGGATCGTCGGGATCACGATCTGCTCTATGCGGTCATACCGGTATCGGGCCAATTCGTCCTTGCCCTGTTCTGTGAGCGATTTTCCGAGCCCTGTTTTTCTGCACCCACTGGCGTATTGCATGTCCACCACGACCAGCGCTGTAGCTTGGGGCTCCAATTGAAAGTCAAAAGTGAAATCGGTAATATAATCCAAATTAACTCTCTGGCTCATCCGTCCCTCCGTCATCCATCAGAGCGCCGGTTTTGGCGCGGCCTTGGAATATGCAAAAAGGTCCACTGTCTTGGCTAAAGACTCTTTCTTTTATAAATGCAGGCGCGATGATTTTTGCATTTCTCGTGAGGCGCTACGCAGTCGGGCAGCGATTCAGCAATCCCATCCACCCCTGCGCCCTTAATACTCATAACCAGTTGAAAAACCTTTTTGACTTCCTTTTTGGTGCCTTCAATGATCATGGTGGTTGCCCAAAGTCAGCTCAAGATATATTGGTCGTATTTCTTGAGCAGTTCTTCTGTTCCCCCGAGAAAGGCCAGGGATTCTTGTCTGTTTCTGTCTGCAATTTCCGCAAGCAAGGCGTTGATCAGAGTGAAAGCGGCCGTGTAGGAATTGGAAAAGGAGACCCCTTCAATTCTTGGCGTAAAGGTCACGTCGGCGAGTTGATAGACAGGAGAGACTTGGTTATCGGTGAATCCCACCACTCTGGCGCCTGAGGCTTTTGCCTGCCTCAGGGTGTTGATGGTCATGCGACTGTAGTTTGAAAAAGAAAACCCTATTACGGTAGCTTCATTTCCGAAATGCATAAGTGCTTCGTAGATATCATCTGTCCCCAGGGTGAGCACGGTCACTCTTTTGGAAAGCTGCTTAAGTTTAAGTCCAAAATAGGCCGAGAGGGGAGCGGATCCTCTGAGACCGATCGTGTATAACTCCTTGGCATGAATGATGAACTCCACGGCTCGATAGAAGTCCCCAGGCACGAGTTCCGAAAGCGTGCTGTTGAGATTATCCATATCGATCCTGAAAACTTCATCGAGAAGCGCGTTCTTTTTCCCTTTGTGCGGGATCGTCTTTTTCAATTTGAGGGACTGCGTGATGCGCCGCCGGAGATGGATTTGCATGTCCTTCTTGAACTCAGGAAAACCTTTGTATCCAAGACTCACGGCAAATCGAAAGACCGTAGCTTCGCTAACTCCAACCAAAGAAGCCAATTCCGAGGTGGATAGAAACGTGGCCTTTTCGTGATTAGACAGGACGTATCCTGCGAGCTTTTTCTGTCCCTTGGTTAAAGAGGGATAGGCCTGCCTGATTTTTTGCAACATTGATTTCATTCCCCCTTCCCGGAACTTCTCATGTGACCCGGACCCAACCGGCTGTCATTCTGCAGGAAAGGGTAAAAGAGGTGCCCCTGTCTTGTTAAGGCCTTGATCATTTCAAAGCAGAAGACTCCCCATTTTCGAAGGTACTTGATGTACACATGAACAAAGAGGAGCAGATCCGTAGCAAGGGCTACTCCCATGTGAGTCAGCATGGTTCGGTCAAAAAGGACAGGTCGCAGGGAATCTTTTCCAAAAAGCAGGAGCACGCCGGTCAAAGAAAGAACAGGCATCATGATCATGATGATGTAAAGGTACCAGGCCTTTTGCCCGGGGTTGAACTCGCCTAGAAAAGGCTCCCGGTTCTCCCTGGGGCGTATCATGTGTCGGAAAAGGCTTTTGAGCCACTCGATGTCGGCACGGCCCCAAGAGAAAATCCTGCCCAGGAATCGCATGAGGTGCTTCTTGTCAAGCAACACATAAAGGACGGGCATGAATATCAGCAGACCTCCCAGGATGCGATGCACGTACCGAAGAACCGTCATGTCAAGTGCCGGCAGGATCTCCTGGTAATGGGAAAGCGTGATTCCCGTGAAGGCAAGAGAAAGAATGATGGCTGCAGTCAGGAAGTGAATAATCTTTTCACCCCGTCTGAACCCGGCCGCATACTCCTTGATCTGTTTGTTCACCTGAGGGCAAGACTTTATGCAGTTGTAGCATCGCCTGCACTCTTCAGCCACCACGTTTTCCAAAGCCATGGAGGTTCTCTGGTTCTGAAGAAAAACAAAGCGGCGCTTATCCTTGACGACAGGACAAGCATCGACGCAGTTTCCGCAAGCGATGCACCCTCTATCGCCCATGACCTGCTCGCCGGCCAGAATCCGGTGATTCTCATTGACGCCCTCTGAGAAAAGGCGCATGCGGGCCACAGGGGATCTGCTTTCATCAAGAAGAAAATCGAGCATTTCCGTGTTCAAAGCGAGTTTTTCAAACAATTCGGGAAGCTTGGATGTCCTTTGCATGAGAAGACTCCAAAACTGAGTTCCAGCTTGTGAAAACGTGCACAAGGGGCAAACACAAACATTTCCAATGAGTTAGGAGAGGGTCCTTTCCGGAACACCATCGTAAACATGTTCTTTTGGATTGATGTGTCGCATCGGGCGCATGGTGGTCTGCTCCTCGAAAACATGGGCGATAACCCCGGCGACCCTTGCCATCATAAAAAAGGCATTGCCAAGTTCGCTGGGAAAGCCCATTTCGCATAGAAGTGCGGCGATAGCGCCGTCCACATTCAGGGGCAGTTGCTTTCCCATAGTCTTCCCAATTCCCGCTTCCATCGACTCAGCCATCTTCACATGTTCACCGGCTATTCCAAGTTCATAGGCCATTTGGAAGAGCCTCTCGGACCGGGGATCCTTCGTGTGCAGCCGATGTCCATATCCCGGCAATCGTTTCCCTGCATCTCTGTATTCTTCTATGATGGCAAAGGCAGCTTCCTCAGGGGGTTCTTTCAGGGTCTTACTTCGCGATACCGCCTGTTGAAAGAGTGTCATCGTGTCTTCAATCGCTCCCCCGTGATGCTTGGATATGGCAAGGATCGCTCCGGCTACGGCCGCACTCAGAGGGGCCCCAGTTGATGCAATGGTTCGAGCGGCAAGGCACGAGGGAGGAGTGACGCCATGATCGATGGATGAGACAAGAATCGCATCCAGGATTTTGCTCTCCTTCTCGGTGGGCAGGTTGCCCCGGATGGCGAGGAAGATCCCCTGGGAAAAAGTGACGGCCCCCATGAGTTCATCAAGCCGGTAACCTCTCAAAAGGAGCTTGTTTGGTTCAACCTTCGTGATGCTTGTTTTCCAGGTTGGTTCTTTCATGTCCATCCCCCGTCAAGAGCTGTGTGAAAGCTTGTCAAGAACGCTTTGTGTGACCCTGGGTAGGTCGTCGAAGTCATCGACCAGGTAAGCACCCACTTTTTTCAATCGCTTGACTTTGCCTTCGTGGGTGCCGCGGCCCCCTTCAATAATCGCGCCCGCATGGGAGAAGCGTGTCCCCGATTTTGCCGCTGCACCTCCTATGAAAGCGATCAGAGGCTTCGTGAATTCTCCTCTTTCAATGAGATCTGCAACCCTTTCCTCTTGCGAGGTCCCGATCTCACCGAACATGACGACGGCTTTGGTTGCTTCGTCTTTTTCGAAAAGCCTCACCACATCGGGGTGAGGAGTTCCCACCACGCTATCTCCTCCCACATGAATGATCGTGCTCTGGCCGATGCCGGATCTTCCCAGGTAATAGGCCATGGCGGAGGTGATCCCGCCGCTGCGAGAGGTTACCCCCACCGGCCCCGGTTTGAACCACTCCTTCGCCGATTCAGCACGTCCCCCGATCATTCCCAAGACAGCCTTCCCTGGACTGATCAATCCGAGGGTGTTCGGGCCCACAAATCGAGCTCCTTTTTCCTCGGACCTTTTCACGATTTCAAGGACATCATAGACAGGCACCCGGTCCGGCACAATGACGAGCAACTTGATCTCCGCGTCCAGAGCTTCGAAAGCGGCTCCTTTCACCAGTGGGGCCGGGATGAAGATGACGCTCGCATGAAGGGGACCTTGCTTTTCCGCGGCCTCCTCCACCGTGTCGTATACGGGTATGCCGTGGATCACCTCTCCGCTGCGGCCCGGGGTTATGCCGGCCACCACGTTTGTCCCGTACTCTTTCATCAGCTTGGCCCGTGCCGTTCCTTCTCGACCCGTGATGCCCTGGATCACGACTCTCAAGTCCCGTTCGGCAAGAATGGACATACCATGGGCTCCTTCTCAAACAACAGATTCTAAACCCGGAATAGGAAGGTCTATGCGCAGGGCCTTGTTTCCGTGGAACTGGCATTCCAGTTCACAGGCCAGGCATTCCGTGCATTTGCCCTTCTTGGCTTCCTGTTCCGGAATGGCAAGCATGGGCAGGGTTCCTTCGAATCTGAGCACATTTGCCCTGCAGGCCTGAACGCAAGGTTTATCTGCACAGATCCGGCATTTCTCGTGATCAATATGAATCGCGCCCGTGAGGGTTTCAAAACTATAGGAAAGGGGTGAAAGCTTTCGTCCGTTATCGTGATATATCGGAGCGGAGGCGTAATCCCACCTTTGCACCAGCTCTTTGAGCCGGGTCGCACAAAATGCGGCGGAGGTATCCCTCCCATAGGCTTCCACTTTACCCGGAAGGTCGCGTGTGAAAGTCTCCAGGATGTGAATGGCCTGCTCTTCAGAGTTACCGCCTATCCTAATGACAGCGGGTATGCTCAGGTTCACTTCCCTGAATGCCTTGACGAGGCCTCTTGCGGAATGAAATTGCTCTTGACTGGCCACACCTGATCCAGAGGCGAAATACCCGTCAATGTTTTGCTGGCTTAAGATGATCCTGGCAGCCCGGTAAACCTTTGAGGCCGAGGGATTTCCACTCGTGTCGCAATAGTTGGCGATCTTGAATCCGCACTTCAAAAGGGCATCCATGGACATCATGGCGCCGCCGCCCCCTGCGCCGTGAAAACCAATGAAGCCCGAGCGCGGCTCAAAGGCGCTTGCCATCTGCAGGAAATAGAAGGTCCCCCGATGATCTTTGGCTTCAACCTGATAGGCGACCCTTTCCAACTCAGTTGGCGGCCTGTCGAACTCACGGGCAATGTCGATTTCCAGGTCCGGATGCCTGAAAACGGCGTAATCATCGATGACAACGTGGCAGTCTGCGGCAATCATCCGCCCGTCTGAGGTGAGCACGAGGGGGTTGATTTCGGCGGAGCGGGCCTCGTTGGTTTTACAAACCTGGTAGAACTTGACCAAGAGGGGGGCGAGCCGATTTTGGAGAGAACCCCTGATTCCCACTTTCCTCAGGAGATTTCTCGCCTGGTAAGCGGGGAGACCTTTAGAAATGTCGATGGGGATCTTCAAAATTTCCCCGTTTCCGGCCTTGGCTGTATCTTCGATGCCTGTTCCGCCGGAGGAACCGAAGATGAGGAGTGGGGAACGGGATACATCATCGATGACCATGCCCAGGTAGAACTCCCTTTCAAGATCGAGCTTTTCTTCCACAAGAATCTCTTTGACAATAAATCCTTTGAGGTTCATCCCCAATATTCGTCCGGCTAGAGCCTCCGCTTCAGCAGGGTCATGAGCAAAAAGGACACCACCCGCTTTCGCTCTACCGGTGATCCAGGCCTGGGCTTTTATGACAACGGGTCTTCCCATTTTCTCAGCGATTTCTTTTGCCTCTTTTTTGCTCCTTGCGATCTCGCCCTGCGGAATGCTTATCCCGGCTTTTTCAAGGAGTCCTTTTCCCTGATATTCGTAAAGTTTTGCCATGGCACGTCCCCGGTAACTTGGAAGTTTGTTGTAACCTCATAGAGCTCTGCATGAGCCTAATCGGGGCTTTTGGTTCCTTTCAGCTCAACTGTGGCCTTCCTGGGCTCAATGCAACAACAGGGTCTCACCGTGACGATTCTCACCCCGCTTGCTCTCAGAGGTCCGACTTTCAAAAATGCCCCCAGGGCCGTTGTCTTTCCCCCGAGACCAAGGGGGCCTACTTTTGTCTCATTCAGCCACTCCGTGAGCTTCTTTTCCCAGGAATTTTGTCGATCCAGTCTGCCCTCTTTCATGGCCTCCAGCATAAGATTTGAGGATTCAGCGTGGCTCCTGCCGATCCCCACAGCGAGAACGCACGGGGTGCAGCCGAGACGGCTCATTTCTGCCCTGGCCCATTCCACTGCTTGTTTGAGGACACCCTCCATGCTTCGTCTGTGGAAGATCTGATGAGTCTTGGCCCTGATTTCCGGTCCCCCTCCCAGCAGAAGGACGGTTATTCTTATCTTATCGCCGCGCACCGATTTCACGGTGACAGGTGCGGGCAGGACTTTCGCAGGATCAGGGGAAAGACCCTTAGACTGCTCGACTCTTTCAACGATCGTCCCCTTTACCGCCATAGGTCTTCCGGGCATGACCTTGAGTCCTCGGCTTATGCCGAGGTGAACAGCGGAAAGCCAACCCGGAGGAAGCATCGCTCTGTCTCCAATCTCTAGGATAAGGTGCGGAATTCCTGTGTCGTCACAAAGGGGATGCCGCATTTTTCCGGCAATTATGGCATTCTCCAGGATTGTTTCAAGAACCCATTTTGCATTTCTATTCTTTTCGTTTTCAATGGCGTGGCGGTAGGCCTCGAACTGATCCTTCCTGAAGGTCGTCCCTGCCTTGACCAGGCATTTTGCTGCAGCTTCACTGATGGCTTCGCATGTGAGCATTCCTTGCCTCATGATAAAGGAGGTTGAGCGAATATGGTTTTTCCATGAGCAATGGCGACGATCGCAGGCATTCCTGTCACGTTGATTTCATAAAGCGCTTCCATCCCTTCCTTCTTGAAGGCCACGATCCGCTGGGAGAGGGTCTTGGCAGCAAACAGGGCGCTGGCAGGAGGTGTCACAGCGAAAATAGCGTTATTCCGTTTCAGAGCTTCCAGGCTCTCGGGTTTCAATGCGCCTTTCCCGATATGGATTTTAACGCCGGCTCTCGAGAGAATAGGGATATTCTCCTCGATCTCCAACTTGTTGCTGGACGTAGGCCCTATGCCGGCAATGCTGACCGCTGTGTGGAACAAGACGGCTCCTTTTAAATGGATGTTGATCTTGTCCAGTGCGTTTTCTTCGAAGAGCTTTGCGATTCTCGGCAATACCGCATCCCTCCCACAGTAGATGCTGCCCCAAATCTCCAGGCGGTCACCAATCCTGAGATTCTCAATGGTCTCCTCATCGACAGGCGCCCGGACTTTGACAACCCTGTTTTTGTGGTGCAGACTTTTCATACCGCTGAACCTTTGGTGGCCTGGAGTGACTTGAATTTTTCTTCCAGTTCAGCTTTCCCGCACGTCTTCAGGTCGAGAAGGTCTTTGCTGAACCTTCCTTCCCGGATGTCTTTCAATCTCTGATCCAATGTCATAGGGCGGTGGAGGACATGTCTTCCATAAATCCTCCGAATAAGAAGAGCAATATTGAACGGGGCCAGCTCTGCGGGACACCGCGCTGCGCACATACCGCACATGACGCATTCCATGGATAACTCAACGACCTGATGAAGGTCGTTTCTAAGGGCTGCGGCGATATAGTTCATCACTTCCAGACCCATAGGGCAAGATTTCGTACACGTGTTACAGCCCATGCAACGGGCCAGTTCAGGATACAGCTTCAAGATGTTCAGCCCTTCGGGTAGCACCCTGTTGATGGAATAGATGGCCTTGTGAGCAGGGACGTAGGGCAACTGGGTCAAAAAAATGTCGGGTTCCACGACGGTTTGGCAGGCGAGACCGACCTGGAGGCGGAAATCGCCCTTTTTTCTAAAAACGGTCACGCAGGCCCCGCAAACACCCCCTCGACATCCACATCCCCGGGTGATCCGGTACCCGGCAAACTCCAGAGCCTTCAGAATGGTGAGCCCCTGTGGCACTTCGTATTTTTTTCCCATCACATAGATGGGGATCATTTTGATGATGTCGTACAATTTCCCTCTCCTTCATCGCTCTTTCGTGTGCTCGACAGTGGTCAGGGCCTTCTCGAAGCGGTAGTCAGGAAGCAACATGGGAGAGATTTGAGATTCTGGGATATGGCTCTCCTCAAGCTCTTTATGATAAGCCCTGACGTGGTCCAGGGCCAATCGTTCAACATGGATCTCCTTCGTTTTTTCCGCTATATGCTCTCCCGCCCTCCGACCGAAAACGAAAATGTCAAGGAGCGAGTTGGATCCCAGCCGATTGTGACCGTGAACGCCTCCGGCAACTTCACCGACCGCATAAAGGTTCGGGACACCTGTTTCCCCATGGACATTGATTGCGACGCCCCCATTTTGATAATGCTGGGTTGGATACACTAGAATAGGCTCTTTGGATGGGTCAATGTTATATTTCCTGAACCGGCTTTGAATCCCTGCGAAGCGCCGGGCGAAGGTCCCGTTGCCTCCTAGAAGGTCGATGAGGGGCGTATCCAACCAGACGCCCAACATGCCGGTGGGGGTCACGACTCCCATACTTCTTTCTCCGCACTCCCGGATAATGGCTGCGGATAGGGCATCCCGTGTTTCGAGCCTGTCTACGAACATGTCCCCAGCGGCATTGACAACCTGGGCCCCTTGTGCCCTCAAGGCTTCAGAAATGAGGAGGCCAAGCATTTGTTCCGGCCAGGCAATCCCTGTGGGGTGGTACTGGATAAACTCGAGAAAAATCAATTTCGCTCCGGCCCGATAGGCCATCACAAGCCCGTCGGCCGTGGCTCCGTAATGATTGGAGGTGGGGAAACCCTGGGGGTGGAGCCGCCCCATTCCCCCGGTGGCTAGGATCGTTGCCTTGGCCTGGACCAGGCAGTGCCGGCCTGTGTCCAGATTATAAAGAACGGCGCCTGCACAACGGCCCTGAACGTCGAGAACAAGCTCAACAGCGGGACTGAATTCAAGAACCAGAATTTCCTCGTTCCGAACCTCGTCACAAACGACCCGCATGATCTCAAGGCCTGTGATGTCCTTGATGGAATGAGATCTCTTCCTGGAGTGACCCGCGGGCATGTGAGTCAGATAGGAGCCTTCCGGTCGCCGATCAAAGTTAACCCCCAAGTCCGTGAGCCATCCCAGAACAAAAGGTGCGCCGGTCACGAGCGCTTCAACAAGTTCAGGGATGTTTTGGTATCTTCCTCCAACCATGGTGTCAATGTAGTGAATGACCGGGGAATCATCAGGCTCCGTGGCTGCACCGATGCCCCCCTCGGCCATGATGGTGTTTGAATCGCCGAGCCTCAGCTTTGTGGCGATGAGCACGTCCATGCCTCTTTTTTTGGCCGTGAGAGCCGCCGTAACTCCTCCTCCTCCGCTACCGATGACGAGCACATCGGTCCTGTAATCTGCTTTCGTCATATCCACGGCGCCAGGATCTAAGCGGCTGTAAGATTCGAGGACTCGGACAACTTCTTTAGGCGCCCTCATACCTTTATTGGGTCCGACCCTAAGGGCTTCTTTCTCATGGGCACGAAAGTCGGGATGATAGGTCTCGAGCAATTTTGCTTTTTCCTCGAAATCCATTTTTGGAAAGGTTTTGGTCAATCGGTCGTGCCTCGATCGGTTGACAAGATCCACGGAAGGCTGCACCTCAGCAGGGTAGGTCATATTGCGAGTCCTCCGGCCAAGTGGGCAAATTTAGAGGTGATGAAGGGTATCATTCAGAATTCTTAAAATGAAAATGTATTTTCACTATTTACATCCAAATGTCAATCTGAAAAATACGTTGCCCCCTCAAAAAAAGATCCCAGGGAGGGGTCAAAGCGAGGAATGAATGAAGGGTGTCCTGAGGGTAAAGGCAGTGAAACCTGCCAAGAGAAACGTTGATCCGCAAACCAGGAAAGCCGGCGTGTAGCCTCCTGTCAAATCATAGATGAGCCCGCCGACCAGGGGCCCCAGAATGCCGCCGATTAGGCCGATTTGGGTGACACCAAGGATTGCGCCGAGAGATCGTGTGCCGAAAGAACGCCCCGTAAGTGCCACCACCATGGGTATCCAACTGCCATAAAAATAACCGTAGATGACAACAAAAACATAGAGCATCCAGAGGGCGGAGATCTGCGTCAGGAAAAAGAGCAAAAAAGCAGCCCCAAAAGCACACAGGGCAAGTCCCTTTTCCCATTGAGCCCGTAGATTCTTTTCCACGAGGGTCGGGGTGACAATCTTCCCGAGGACGCTGGAAGCGCCGATAAGGGCGACCGCACCGGCTGCGGTGACAGGGTCGATGCCCATTTGAATGGCGTAGGGCACGAGATGCACGAAGACGAGGAAAAGACCGAAATTAAACAGAAACTGAAGAAGGCAGATGAACCAGAGCTGCGACGAGCGGAGCGCCTGATGTAAGTCCATGCCTCCGCCGGACGAATCCGGATATTCCGCAGTGGACGGATTTCTATCCAGCCTGTAAGGAGCCTGGCGCCTCTGTTCCGGCGTGGAGATGAAAAACGCTGCAAGAATGAGAACGGCAAAAGTGACGACGCCCATCATGGTATAGGCCGCTCGCCAGCCCGCAGAGTAAATAAAATAGGCCACCAAGGGAGTCCACAAAAAGGTGCCGATTCCAATGCCGCTCAAAGTAATGCCCAGGGCGAGCCCCCGTTTGTCGATGAACCATCTTTGAACGGTGCTCAAGGGGAGAGACCAGACGATTCCAGCACCCACCGACGCGATGGAATAGAACGTATAGAGTTCTGTGATGCTTTGTATCCTGCTGCACAGCACATAACCCAAGCCAACGCAAAATGCGCCCGCAAGCAAAGGAAGTCTGGGGCTAAAGCGATCCGTGGCCCAACCTAAGAAAAAACTGGAAATGACGTAAACGAGGATATGAATGGACTGGACGGAGGAGGTGAGCGTGGAACTCCAGCCAAAAGACGCCTGAAGGGGTTTAAAAAAGATCCCGAAGGTATAGAAGGTGCCGTAAGTGGCACAGCAGACAAAACAACTCCCTACAACCACCCAGCCGTAGAAAAAGCGATTTTTACCCATTTCTGTTTTCTTATCTCTTCTTTCCCGCATCGTCAACAATCATCCGTGAGCTCGGCATCGCGGAGTCTCGAAGCCGCTCTCTTTAGAGCGCCGCAAGACATCGACATTGCGCTTGATAAATAAGGACGATTTGTATCTAATAGCCTTGTGAAGCTGAAAGGGGAGAGGGTATGACCAAGGGAGATGGGACGATTCCTGACAGGGAATCGCCCGGGAAGGAGAAAGAGGGATGACGAAGACCGGAGAGCATACCGTCTCAGTGGCAAACATCTGA
>Ga0068714_10003088_pt1 | contig 20231 bp, 13 predicted proteins | sample MTBNYHSulfiMetaG_FD_62988 | JGI IMG/M metagenome (GOLD analysis project Ga0068714, IMG submission 62988) | Enrichment culture microbial communities from rom New York Harbor, USA that are MTBE-degrading - MTBE-NYH (New York Harbor Sulfidogenic)... | ecosystem: Environmental > Aquatic > Marine >... | reverse complement strand
GCTGGGTTCTGGCGGGACTTGTCCTGTTGGGAGGAACCACTCCGGCGGCTTTCGCCCAGGAGGACGAAAAGCCTTGGTCCGTCACGCTGGATGCCACTTACGCATCCAAGTACATGTGGCGCGGGTTCGACGTATACGATGGAGACGGAGCCTTCCAGCCGAGCCTCGATATCTCGTTATACGGTTTTGGTCTGAATGTTTGGGGATCGTTCGCCACAAACGCAGGCCACGAAGATCTGGACGAGGTGGATTTCACGGCGTATTGGAATCATAGCTTCTTCAGTGATAGGCCCTACGCGTTGGACTTTTATCTGAATTACATCTACTACGATTTTCCCAACGTAGACTCCGAACCCGCCGACACTCAGGAGGTGGGAGGCGGAATCGCACTCCCCAACATACTCGCTTTTGGTTCAGTGAGCCTGACGCCCGGCTATTATCTCGGCTACCTGTGGAAGGCCCATTCCGGAGGGCCGGAGGACGGATATTTCCATATCCTCGGGTTGTCGGCGGATATGGAGCTTCCCGCAATTGTTCCCGGTTCGGATGGAACAGGCGTCAGTTTGTACGGAGATCTTACCTATAACAGTGGGGCTTTCGGTGTGGAATCCGGATTCAGTCACGCCACAATAGGAGTTGCGGCCAATGTTGACTTCTCAGGTCTGTATATCAGCCCGTCCGCGAATTATCAATTTTCACTGGAAGACACGGTGAACGACGAAAACGATGCATGGTTCACCATAAGCATCGGATTCACCTTCTGATTTCATGAGAAAACCTTCTCCCGGAATAACTGCACGCGCTTTCCCGGTGCAGCAAGATATTGCATAGACGGTCGGGTTCCAGATACTCGACCGTCTCACCCCATCAGGCTGTTGAAGAACGGTCTACCGACGGGCTCATAGCCAATCGAGTCCCAGATATGCGAGCCTCCCTTTCCGTGGAACCCCGGTATCCCGGTCCCATCCCATGGCCTCGTAATAGAGACTGAGTGCGTCATGGAACTCATTACGACACAGCCTCATCTCAGAAGGAGTACCCGGCTCCAACGGCTCGAAGAGCCGTTCGGGAAGATCGTCGTCCTGAGTGGTGAAGCCCTCCCGTACGTTGAACATACGCCCCATGGTAATCGTGCGTTCTCCAAGTTCCATAAGTTCGTACACGCTGGTATCCCAGCCTGTAATGGCCTCAACGGCTTCGGCCAATAATCCAAGTGTGAATGCCGTATAGGGAACCGCAGCAAAGTTGCATACACCCAGAGAATTATAGAAGTTCCATATCTGTTGGGTATGGACGAAGTGGCGGACCTTCTGCGGCGTCAAACCAAAAGCGGTCACGGGCTCCCACACAGCCGCCGGGTTCATGGATTTCAACATGAGGTTTTCCGTCAAGAACGCGGTGTCATGCGGGGCCTCGATATGATCCGCACCCGTGGGGGATGTGGCGAATCCGAGTGCAACGCCGTGTTTGCCTCTGGGATCATGCATGGGCAGCTCTTGACCCTTGATGTGGAGCGCAAAGCGTTTGCTTCCTCTTCCTAAAGTTTCCGCCGCACGGCGCACACCCTCCGCGAGAACATCGCCGAATCCTTCCCGAAAAGCGATCTTCCGAATCATTGCCACCATGCCTTCGGCGTTTCCGAAAGCAAGGTCCAAGCCGTCCGTCTCCGCCTCGGTCAGGACGCCTTTTTCCATACATTCCATGGCAAAAGCGATACAAGCACCCGTAGAAATGGTATCCAGACCCCAGCGGTTGCACAATTCATTTCCATAAGCGACCGCTTCGAGATCCTTGACCCCGCATGCCGATCCCAAAGCCGCGAGTGTCTCGTACTCCGGGCCGCCATATTCGGGTGATACGGAGTATTTTCCCCGGGCGCTTACGGAGCGTTTACATCGGACTGCACAGGCATAACAGCCTTTGGATGATTCCAAAATGGTCTCGTTGACAGCCTGGGCCGAGATGTTCTCAGCGCCGTCGAAACGACCCGCCTGGAAATTGCGCGTGGGAAGAATCCCTGCTTTCTGCAACGCCATGACAAACATGGGGGTGCCGTACTTCTTCAAGGACTCTCCAAGGGGAGACGGCCCAATCCGCTCCACCAGTCGTCTTGAAAGCGTCCGGACCCGTTCGGGCTCCGCCACGGGCAAAGACTGCGTCCCCCTCACAGCCACGGCACGCAGATTTTTGGACCCCATGACGGCGCCCATGCCCGTCCGTCCATTGGCGTGTTTGAGTTCGTTAAGCACGCACGCGTATCGAACCAGACGTTCTCCGGCGGGACCGCATTGGGCCACACGAACCCTGGGGTCTCCCAATTCCTCTCGGATCCATGTCTGAACTCGGCCGGTATCCTGACCGTGGAGACGAGCAGCGTCCCGAAGCTCAGCGCGGCCGTCTTTAATCCACAGATACACCGGCTTCGGTGAGACGCCTTCAATGATGATGCCGTCGAACCCCGCTCTTTTAAGTTCCGGACCCCAGTAACCGCCGGCCTCGGCCTCACCAAAAGCTCCTGTGAGCGGAGAACGGGCCGCCACGGTGTATCTAGTCAGGCCGACCAAGGGAGCGCCCGAAATCACACTGGACATGAAAACCAAGCGGTTCTGAGGCCCCAGAGGGTCCACTCCCGGCGCATGATCTCTCAGCAGGAAGTACAGAGACATGGCCGAGCCGCCCATGTATCGGCGATATGTTAACTCCGGGGGATGCTCTTCCCCGAGTTCTCCTGTAGTCAGGTTAACTCGTAACATCCTGCCATGAAATCCTCCCGGCAAATCATGCTCCTTTCCTTACGGTTCGGTTCTGTCAGCCCGTTGATAAACGGTATTGCGGGCAGGCCGGCGCAGAACGATGAGATGCAAGGCGGGCGAATCCTAAGGAATGAGGCGCACGGTACGCCGCAACGATGAAGGATGAAGCCCAACGCCGCAGATCGCGTTTTTCAACGGCCTGCTAACCTTTGCAAAGCGGTCATAGGTCCACTATACGGAAACGCAGTATGGGCCCAACTTCCGGAGACCGGCACATAAGTTAGAAGTAGCATACCGGAGAAGAAGGTGCAACGGCCCTGTGGTTTCAAATAATGCGGATGAACGCCGCGGTTTTGCTCCGGAAGAGGACTTTCTCCTTCTCTGGAGGGGATTTGACGATTCTCGTTTCATACAATACGATATGCTCGGTCGGGTAAGGTCGCGGTGAAGTGCTGGTCCTTGGAGAAATATTTAGGGCATTGGGAGGACTCGTAGGTAGGGTTCTCGGCATGCCGGACGCGACAACGCTCCCCAAACTGGCCTGCACCGGGGCCATGTGTCTCTCACGCAATCCAATGGGCTCCAGAGGTATATTTCTGTCCCTTGACTCCCTGGGAGATCAAGCTTCTGGAATGTGAACCGAGAGTGGGTGGGTTCTCGATACACGATCTCTCATGAGGAACCGACATGACCGCAAGTCTGCTTCGAGACATGGTGATTGTGCTGGGACTATCCGCCGGAGTAGTCTTTTTGTGCAATCGCCTACGCGTGCCTTCCATAGTCGGGTTCCTGGTGACCGGGGTATTCGCTGGTCCATACGGGCTCAGTCTTCTGAGCTCCCCCCATGACATCGAACTACTCGCTGAAATCGGCGTGGTCCTCCTTCTGTTCACCATTGGAATGGAGTTCTCGTTCAAGAAACTTCTGGAGATTAAAAAGACCGTTATCCTGGGCGGATCCCTCCAGGTAATGGGAACAATCGCCGTCTCCGCTTTCTTATCCAATTTGCTGGGCAAAGATCTGGGGGCCTCCATCTTTCTGGGATTCCTGATTTCCCTCAGCAGTACGGCCATCGTCCTGAAACTCATCCAGGAAAGAGCGGAAATCGATACGCCCCAGGGACGCACTTCTTTGGGGATCCTGATTTACCAGGACCTCATCGTGATACCCATGCTTCTGGTATGCCCCATCCTGGCCGGTACGGACGAAATCACCCTCCATTCAAGTCTCAGCCTGGTGGCGAAGGGGCTTCTTGTCATCGCAGTCACCTTCGTGAGCGCCAAATGGGTCATGCCTCGAATATTACACTTGGTTGCGGTCACTCGCAGCAAGGAGTTGTTTATCATCACTATAGTGCTTACCTGTCTCGCCATAGCCTGGCTCACTTCTTTCGTAGGCCTGTCGCTGGCTCTGGGCGCCTTCATCGCAGGGCTGATCATCTCGGAATCCCCATACAGCCACCAGGCCATAGCCAACATTCTGCCGCTCAAAGACATTTTCACGAGCATTTTCTTTGTATCGATCGGGATGCTCATGGACGTTCGGTTCCTCTCGGAAAATTTCGGGACGGTGGTGCTGGCGGCGATGGCCATAGTGCTTCTGAAAAGCCTTACGGCCGGGATGGCCACCGTTTCCATCGGCCTTCCCATGCGGATCGCCCTCCTGGTGGGTCTGGCTTTGAGTCAGGTGGGCGAATTTTCCTTCCTTCTCTCCCAGACCGGCATGCGGAACGGATTGATCGGAGGCGACGATTATCAGTTGTTTCTGAATGTTTCCGTGTTGACCATGTCCCTGACCCCCGCCATGATCGGTTTGGGAGTCTTCTGGTCCCAAAAACTGCCCCGGGGTTCTGTTCCGGACATGTATCTGAGACTGCGAGGAACCCATCGGGAGGAACTCCGCAAGCACATCATCATCGTCGGATTCGGTGTCAATGGGCGCAACGTGGCCCGGGCGGCCAAAGCGTGTTCCATCCCTTACGCCATCGTGGAAATGAACCCCTGGACGGTAAGAGAGGAAAGCGCCAAGGGGGAACCCATCATTTACGGTGACGCCGTGTATGACGCCGTCCTGGAACACGTGGGTATTCACGAAGCCCGTGTTCTGGTCGTCACCATTGCGGATCCGCCCGCCGTTCGAAGAATCGTGACCAGCGCCAAGCTTCTGAATCCCAAGGTGCATATTATCGCCCGGACACGCTTTCTCCAGGAACTGGAACCCTTGCTTCAACTGGGCGCCGACGAAGTGATCCCGGAGGAGTATGAGACGGCTGTAGAAATATTCGCCCGCGTGATGCGTCGGTTCCTGATTCCTAAAGAAGAAATCGACCGATTCGTAGCCGAGGTTCGCTCCGAGGGATATGAAATGTTCCGGACCTTGAGTTGCCTTCAAGAAGTCGGCCAGGAACTCACTAGCCTGCTCCAGCAGGTGGATATTGAAACGTTTCGAGTTCAGCCGGGATCTCGGGCCCAAGGTAGGACTATTGGGGAACTGGAGCTGAGAAAGAAGCACGGGATCACCGTTCTGGCGGTGCAAAAGCAAACGGGACTGGTATCGGATCCCGGGGCGGAAACGATATTCCAATCCGGGGATCTTGTCGTCACCATGGGGGACTCGGGTAAACTGGCTTGCGTAGCCGGAATATTCTACGGTTCAGCCGACCGCGCGTGCTGAAAAGTCTCCGGAACCAACACTTCATGTTAGTTACCAGGATAAACCCGTATATATATAAAGACTTATTTACCTTAGAACGGGTCCATTTGCTTGTACGGTCGAGAGCGGAATCGGCGTAAGGCATAGCCCGGATAGGCTTCACCCCGCAACTTCGGGAAAACATTATCTCGTATACAGGCATCATGGACCTGATGTATGGTATCGAGAGTTGCGGGATGCCCTCGTACATCCCACATCGGAAGATCCGAGGTGTCCCGCCACGAAGAGGATGGGCGACCGCCCCCCCGGTTCCGGCGGCCGTTTCCATAGCCGGCCCATGAACAGCCCTGGAGAATGTATCCACGGATTCCATCTCCGTTGGAAAAGGAGGATTAGATGAAAACAGCTTTTGGTATGTTGTCGTTTCTGATGGCGATTCTGTGGACCCTGTCTGCATTGGCCGTCCCCGACGGCATCTGGAAGGATGTGACCCCGGGGACGCCCACGGATCATTACGCCATGTATATTCAGACGTACACTGAGGACTCGGTGGTTGTGATTTTGCTGGACAACTCCGGCGAGCATGGACCCCGACGCTTTTACGCATTCCTGGATTCCGATTACACAGACGGGATCGACGCCTGGGAAGTCGGTGGCGCCGACGGGCATCTCGATATAACGAGCCTGGAGGCGGACATCGTTTTCAATGCCATCTTCACGGGAGGGGATGTTTCGAGTGCATTCGAACTGTATCGATGGTTCGAGGCGCCCGGTTCCACTTTTTCCTATCTGGATGGAATCTATAAGGACGCTCCCCCGTTCGAGAATACTCCTTTTAATATGTACCTCCAGACATACGATCTCGTGGAGCCGCCTTCCGCCATCGCGGTCGTCACTTCGGACGGCGGGATCACGTATTACGCCTTTCTGGACCCGGATATTACCGACGGATTTTCGGCGGAAGACATTTTGGGATCCGACGCTGAGCTGCAACTTGTGTTCAGCGACCTGGATACTTCCGACCCGGCCTTCGCCGCAGAAATAGACCCTAGGAGTGTGAATGACTCGTCGCACTTTGTGTTGCACGTTCCCGACGGGTCGGAAATAACCGGAAACCTGTATAAGTGGTTTCACTCACCGGCTATTGAGGAAAGTTATCGGGGATCATTCCTTGCACAATGATTCCGTACCTGCAAAGCGAGGCACTTTCCGATTCTTGTTGGATTCAATCGTAAGGTCGGAAGCAGGAAATAGGGTATCCCTCCGCGGGATCCCCGAACCATCCTGAAGTGCTTCCGGTTTGTTCCCGAATCGCCGTAATTCGCTGAAAGGCGTTATCACGTTGGCCCGTCGTTTGTCGGCGGTGTCTCCTATTAGCCCATTGATAAAAACCATTTCGAGCGGGCGGGGTTGAGTCCTTCGGACGTGTTCCACCGTCATGCTCACGGCTCCAAAATCCTTTTCCACCCTACCCTGCAACAGTACGGCCCGTTCGGAATCCACGTACCGGCAGAACCGCCGAAACGCTTCCGGAAAAAAGACCGTCTCGAAAATCCCGGTTTCGTCCTCGAAAGAAACGAATTCCATGGGTTCCGCCCAGTGGGTGAGCACCTCTTTACGGGTAACCGGCCAGCCCAGCATACAAACTCGTTGTCCCACATGCCGCGCCATATTCATTCCGAGGACCAGGCGACGGGCCGGCGGTTCCTCCAGGGCATACAGCTTTATAGGGTGGACGGACAGTACAAACCCGAGTGTTTTCAACTCGTGCTCTAGGCGTTGCTGAAGGGAGAACTCGGGAAGGGCGGGAATCATCTGGCGAAATAAACTTTTTTTCAAGAATCGCGGTCCTCCGCGGGATCGCCGGAACCATGATTCCACGGCCCAGCGAACCTGAGGACGGGTGAGTAACCCTCCCAGGGAGTCCAATGCGCCACTGTTTACCAGAATTCCCGTGTCCGAAGGATCCAGTTCCACCCGCATCACGAATTCCTCGAGTGTTGAAAACGGACCGTTCCGCGCCCGTTCTTCCAGGATGGCTTCCAGGGCTTCCCGACGCATGTGCCGGAGTTGCTCGAACCCCACCCGGATGGCATCTTTTCTCCCCTCGTACGCCCATCCGCTTTCATTAATATCCGGCCCCAACACTCGGATTCCCATCCGGCGGGCCTCCGAGATATAGGCAAAACGCGTATAATATCCTCCCCCGTTATGAATTACGGCCGCCATGAATTCCGCCGGATAATGCACTTTCAAGAAAGCGGACTTGAAACTTACCAGAGCATAGGAAGCGGAATGGGGCTTGCAGAAAGAATATCCCGCAAAGGATTCGAACATGCCCCATACCTTCTCCACCACATTTTGTGAGACGCCCTTCGATGCGCACCCTTGCTCAAATTTCCTCCTGTATTCTTCCAGGCGTGTTCGACTCTTTTTGCTCAACACTTTTCGGAGTCCGTCCGATTCGGCCCAGTCCCATCCGGCCAGAGCCATCGCCGTTTGGATTACGTCTTCCTGATACACGAGAATGCCGTAGGTCTCGGATAAAAGAGAGTCCAGTGCCGGATGGAGAGGTTCATAAATCTCTCCGTGCAAGCGGCGTACGTAGTCTTGGATATACCGGTTGGCGGCAGGACGGATGATGGAAGAATGGATGACCAGGTGTTCGAAGTCGCCCCGGCCCGTCTTTTGCTGAAGTCGACGCATCGCCGGGGATTCGACGTAAAACACCCCCATGGTGTTTCCCCGCGCGAGCAAGTCCACCGTGGCCTGATCCTCCAGGGGATTCAACCGGGCGTATTCCAGGTGAATTCCGGTGTTGCGCTCCACCGCGGTCAGGGTGTCCCGAATCACGGCCAAGGAACGATTGCCTAAAAGGTCGATCTTTACCATGCCTCCCTCTTCGGCTTGATCCTTCTCCCACTGGATAATCCGCACCCCCTTGGCGCTCCGCTGTACGGGCACATACCGCGAAACCCGGTCCGGCGCCAGAATGACCCCGCCGCAATGCGTGCCCAAATGGCGGGGAATCCCCTCCAGGCGGGCGGCCCATTGCATGATTTCGGGCCAAGGGGGATCCAGCGGGACTCCCTGAAATCTGGGATGCCGCGACACCCGCTCATCGATACGCGCCGGATGGGTCCAAGCGCTCATATGCCGCGTCACGGCCATGATCTCGTCCGCCGGGATTCCATATACCTTGGCTACTTCCCGGAGGGCGGCTCGGCCTCCGAAACCGATGTGGTTGGACACCATGGCCATGCGATCCGTCCCATAGAAAGCGGCCAGTTCTTTCAAGAGATCGTCCCGCTCATCCCATGGAAAATCCACATCGATATCGGGATAGTCTTCTCGTTGAGGATTCAAGAACCTGCCGAATACCAGCCGGTGCTGAACGGGATCCACATGGGTGATACCCAGGAGATAGGCGACCAAACTGGCGGCGGCGCTGCCGCGACCACAGTGAACAGGGCGGCGGGCCAGCATATCCGCCACCACCAGAAAATAATCCACGTATCCCTTTTCACGGATGAGTTCCAGCTCTTCCTCCAGGCGCGCTTCGATCCCCGGCTCGTCTCTTCCGTAACGCCATCGAATACCCTGCCGGCACCGATCCGCCAGTAGCTGGAAGTGATCTTTCTCCTGATCCCGGTAACAGGGGAACACCGTCCGAAAGGATCTCCAGTCCGTACGGCATTCCCGTACCAACTTCATGGTATTGGCCACGGCTTCCGGACAATACGAAAAGCGATCTTCCATGGCCTTGGGAGGCTTCAGCCACTGCTCCGGGGAAACCAGTTCGGAAGGAGGAAGCGTACTGAACGTACAATTCAAGTCGATGGCCCGGACCAGACGATGCAGGAGATATCCGCCGGAATCGGTGAAGTGCACCGCATTGGTCACCACGGGAGAGAGATCCAGGTCACGCGCCAGAGATAGTGTCTTACGCGGTGAATTCCAGGCTGTAAGTTCCACCCAGCACTCGGCCCTCCCTCGGAGCGCTGTGAGCACTTCCGGGTCTGAACTCAACACGGCAAGGTGACCGATACACGAAGGAAAATCGGCTCCAATGCAATAGCCTGGTTCCATATGGCGGCGGGTCAGGAGCTCGTTGAGTGTTTCCAACCCCTTTTCGCTCTTAACCAGAACGACCATGGATTGAGCGCCGGTGTTCAACACGGCGCCGATTACAGGGCGGATCTTATATCGCTTCGCCGCTTCCAGGAAGCGCATCAGGCCATACAAGCCGTTGGTGTCCGTCAAAGCCAGTGTGTCCATGCCGGCTAAGGCCGCTGCGCGGCATAAAGTTTCCGGAGAACTCACCCCCCTCAGGAATGAGTAGTGGGAACGTACGTGCAGATGAACAAAAGACCGACTCATCGTTGCTCCTCAACACTCCGATGAAAACACGGAGACAAAGGGCTTGTCCGATCCGGGAAAATCCTCCGGGTTCCGGGAAAGAGCATCCACGGGAATCGTTCGACCCCAGGACACCGCGTTTCTCCCGAATCGTCCGCGGATTCGATCCACAGCCCTCTGAAGAGCCATGTCCCTCTTCCGGGAAGGGTCTTCCCAGGGAAAGAGGGGCATCTGATAAAAGGGCTGCTCGAAGTCGGAGCATTCCAGGACCAAGCGCCGGATCGCCACCCGTCGTTCCATGGACCGAGCCAGCAGGGGACGAACCCAATGAAACAAGGGGCGGTCCATAAACAGGACTCTTCCAGGGAGGCCAAGAGCGTGTCGTGCGCTGCTTCCGTCCACATATCGGACTTCCAACGAAATCCGCCGTGGACGGCGGTTATGTACACGCAGAAGCCATGCGGCCTTTTCCACTTCCTGGAACAGGACTCCTTCCAGCCGCTCCCGATCGATCTCCCAACGATCGAGGTTCCGAACCAGGGTTAAACAAGGAACTTCATGAAAAGGAACCACCGGAGTGGTATCGATACCCCGAGCGAACTCCGCCAAGCGGACCGCCGATTTTCCGAAAATAACCGAGAGATGTCCCGGCGGGATGGCGGCCAGTTGGCCTACCTTTGAGATATTGAATTCCGACAGACGGGACGCCGTAACCGCTCCCACGCCGGGAAGCGACGTCACCGGTAGAGGAACCAGAAACGAAGGCTCTCCGCCGGGAAAGATCCGGCACAAATCCCCGCAAGCGACGGAATGAGCAGCGACTTGGCTTATGAGCTTATTGGCGGCCAATCCCACCCGTCCCTCCAATCCCGTCCGGTGTTTCAATTCTTTCTCCAAACGACAGGCCAAATCGTCCGCCGCTCCCCATAAACATTCCGTACCGGTTACATCCACAAAATACCGGCCCGGTATCGGACCTTCCACTTGAGGAGAAAATCGATTCAATAGTTCCAAGACGGACTTGTGACATCGCCGGTACCACAATCCGTCCGGAGCAATCGCGTGAAGTCGTCGACACAACCGCCGGGCATGCTCCAGGGGCATTCCTTCCCGAAGCCCTTCGGTTCGGGCGACAGTATTGACTCCCTGGATCACCGCCCGGGTCCCCGACCCGGCAAGCACCAGGGGACGTTGTTTCCATTCCGGGTTCCGGGACTCTTCCAGGACCGTACAAAAATCAGGAACATCCAGGTGAACAATCCGGCGTCGAGCTTCGTCCATGTGTATCTCATGGGAATTGGAGAGTCATCTCTTGGGAAATGTTCGGGTTCGATAGTGGCGGAGTAATCCCACCACGACGCCCACGATCTCCACGTCCTGGGCATTGGAGTGGATGGGTTGCATTCGGCTGTTGGCCGGCCTCAGTTCCACCTCTTCCCCATATTGATACCATTTCTTCACAGTGGCTTCCCCTCGAACGAGGGCCACCACGGTCTGTCCGTTTTCGGCTTGAGACCGGCGGCTGATGATCAAGATATCTCCGTCGCGTATTCCTTCCTCGATCATCGAGTCTCCTTGAACTCGAAGAGCGAAGTGTTCCCCATTTCCCAGGAAGCTTTCGGGAACGTCCATAGTTTCAGGCAGTTCCACAGGTTCGATAGGAGTTCCGGCAGCCACCCATCCCGAGAGGGGTATGGAAACGGCCCGGTTGGCAAGGGGGATAAGATCGATGGCCCGTTTCCGATTATCCCAAGGGCTCCGGAGTACTCCGCGGCGTTCCAGTTGACGGAGATGTTTGTACACGGCGTTCAGCGACTGAAATCCCAGGGAACGCCGGATCTCTTCATAGGAGGGGGCATGCCCGTACTGCAGGATGTAGGCTTCCACGAAGCGATATACGCGCATTTGGGCCGGGGTGAGCCCCATGTCGAATCCGTTCTGCTTAAAATGTGTTGGCCGTGATTCACAAATATAGGTGAAGGAAAGGTGAAAGTCAAGCAGTCTTCCCATCCATCATGCCTGTACCCGTCCATAAGATCTTGAATGTCCTCACAGGACTACGTATGCTTTCCCTGTTTGCACAGGATCGCGGCCCACACCCACAAAACCGTTCATCCAATACGTATTCCCGCTTCAAGCGAACATGATCACCGGAGGCAAACCCGCATGCATCGACCTGCAACTCAACTCAAAAAGTTCCCGGACCGGGACTACATCCTCCAGAAGATTCAAAAACATGTGGGAGAAGGCGTCCCCCCCGACAGGCTCCGCATCATCACGGACACCAGTAATTTCTTCCAAGTGGATTACAACGACGTGGTTTGTGCGGGCGGCCGAGTGTATCTCGTTCGAGGCACCGCACGAGAAGGACGTTTCGGACTGGATGAAGAACCCAAGTATTGGGTCAAGCGCGCCATAGACCTGGAATCCGGCGAGCGGAAAATCATCAAGCTGGCGTTTTTCGAACGCTTTGAAGGAAACGTGGGAAACGTCCATTTCTGGTTTTATCGGAGTCCCCGAAAGGAGGCGCGGATCCTGGAGTTGGTGCGGGGCCATCCTTATTTCATGCAGGGATTCGCCGTTTCGGATGATAGAGATAACATTCTGAGAGTCTTGGATTTCATCGAAGGCCCCCCTCTTTCATCCGCCATCTCCGACATTCCCGGCCCTCACGAGGCCTACTTTTTCGAGCGATTGCCAGGGTTTATGGATCAGCTTATGGAAGCCTTCACCGCCATTGGGTTTCTGCATAAGAACCAGGAGGTACACGGAGACATCCGAAGAGATCATATCTTGGTGGAGCGAACCTCCGGCCGGTACGTGTGGATCGACTTCGATTACGCGTATCGCACCCCGGAACACCCTTTCGGCTTCGATCTTTTCGGTCTGGGAAACATCCTGGCCTACGTGGTCGGACGGGGAGACATCACCCTCCCACACATTCGCAAGCACCAGCCGAATCTCTTAGAGAGGCTCACGTCCGCGGATTTTAACCTGGCCTGGCCTAACCGGGTCATGAACCTCAAGAAAGTGTATCCTTACATCCCGGACTCTCTGAATAACGTACTCATGCATTTCGCACAGCGTGCGGAAATCTATTATGAATCCGTCGATGAGTTGCTGGAGGATCTGGACAAATTCCGGAACACCATTAGCATGCTGTAGCTTCAATGGACCTCTACATCTCCAAGGAAAAGGAGTCTTCATGGACAACTCGCGGAACATTCTGGTATGCGTGGACGATTCGGAAAATTCCCACAGGGCGGTTCACTACGTGGGAAACTTCCTGGGCGGGGCCCCCGGATACCGGATCACCCTGCTCAGCATCGTGGAGGATCCGCCCATGGATTTCTTCAAAGACGATGCGGATCGCAGCCAATACATTGCAGGCAAACAGGAGGCCATGCAGCGAAGTCTCGGAAAAGCCCGAGAGGCATTACTCGAATATGGTTTCCCTGAAGAATCCGTCCAAATGAAGATCTATGTGAGGGCGTGTCCCAGCATGGGACAATGTATTTTGAATCACCAATCCCAGGAAAACTTCGGAACCGTAGTGGTGGGACGAAGAGGCATCAGCAAGTCGGAAGAGTTTCTATTCGGCAGCATTTCCAACACCATCATCCACTATGCACGCAACTGCACGGTCTGGGTGGTGAACTGAGACGGAACCGCCTTTCCTAAGCCGACGCTCCGTCCCTATTGGCTGCAGCGGGTGCGTCAGCCTCGAAGAACGGATCCAGGACAGCGCTTTCCGCTAGTCCAAATCGCTCAGCGAATCGTCCCCGGAAGAAAAACGGGTGATTCTCAGAATACCGCGGGCCACAAAGGGGGTGTTGTCCTCGAACACGCCGGAGATGGACGCCGAAAAAAACAACGTACCGGGTCCCGGCCCTTCAAAAGGTGCGGCGACTTCCTCCATCGGAAAGCACACGGTAAATCGAGGGGCGTCCGTCGGCGGGATATCCTGGCCCACACAGGACGCAGAGGTCGGCCGCAGCATTTTCTGCTGGAGATTTAATACGACGGAGGATTCACGCACTTGGGCCGCCTTCTCAGGGCTTCCGAATTCCACCGTGCAAAGAAACACTTCTCCCTTCTCAACAGGCAATCGCAGTTCGGACGGGGAAAAGCGCGCCGGATACACATGAAGTGATTCCTGAGACACCTCGTCTCCGGAGCCGTCCTCTCCATGGAACACCGGTTCCGGCGGGGTTGTCACGATAGCTACGAGAAGCTCTTCTATGCGGTTCACGGTGTCCGAAATGGACCGGATCTGTTCCTGAATGACAATCTGCCTGGAGCGGATTTCTTCAAGGTCTTCATACACGGGATCGAATTGTCCTTCCAACATACCTACATCCGAATCACTCAGTGCGGATAAACTTGGGATGTCGATGGACGACGGATAGCGGTCCCCCATGAATAGGGAACCGTAGCCGTGGAACTTGCCGGTTTCTCCGGCCGTAATGCGGAGTATCAGCACATCGCCCGATCGTGTCTGGGTTTGCGGTCCCCGCCGGGCGCTCGAAAATAAACCCGGTCCTCTGCTATAGCCCAACCCCTTGGGCCACGAAGCCAGAACCGTTTCCGAACCTCCGCTTTGGAGGAGCAGTTCCACGGATGCATGCACAGCGGACCCGGAGAGGTTCTGGGCGTATAGGTTGAATCCATAGAAGTCGCCCATCATCCTTCCCGTGAGAATCTTTCTCCATTCCAAGCGGTCCCCGAGTTGAATGGGAACCTGGACGGTTTCCCGGCCGGGGGGACGCTCACTCAGATGCCCTCCGGGAGTCAGGTAGAGTCGCGTGCCGGAAGCCCCGCACACGCCCGGGTGAACCCACCACCCCCCCACTGTGAAGAAAAAAACGAGTCCAACGACCAAGAGCACTCGCGGAAATGGACTATGTTCCCTACTTCTGAGCATTCATAACTCCTTACGCTGAAAAGACCGCCTTCATCGGCTCTCCTCGGGGTGCGGTTTCCTGTAGGAGGGTATCTCAAATCCCGCCTGAAACAGGGGGTGGGTCAGTACTTGTTCGGGCAGGGAGACGGGAGGGGCTCCTGGATGTCTATCATAATAGAGGCGGATCTGTCGGATCAACGCCTTCTCGACTGCTTCGTGGGCCGCCCACCCCACCAACTGGCCTAATTTACAGTGCCCCCCCGCACATCGGACCACACGACCCGTGCCTGAAATCACCACCACCTCGTCCGTCCCCGTTCCCGTAGCCCAGGCCTCCGGCGTATAGGAACTTCGTATACCCAGATCCTGCAGCACGGCGGTCTTGGCTTCCGTAATCGTTATGATGGATCGAGCCAACTCAGCATCTCCCAGAGAAACATTGGCAATAAGGATCACGTTGATGGTCCCGGGTTGCGGACTCGAGGGGACCGAATCCTCCCAGCGATCCTGCTTCCTGAGTTTACGGGGAACTTCCTGCTGATCCAACCAGTCCCCATAGTCCGTCCCGGTGCGCATGGCATTGGTGTGGGCGCCGGCCGTGGCCAGGGCGCCGACACTGATTCCATCATAGGAACGGTACGCAACACCCAACGCATCCAGATCCGCCCCTGTTGACAACCGTATCAAATCCTCCATGCGAATCCCCGTCTCCCGGGCCAAGGGTTCAAAGGCTAATCGGGTGTAGTCCTGATGATGACGCCTGTGCAGGACATCCCATAGAGACAAAGGAACCTCATGGTTGGCCGCCGTGTCCGAATGCCTCAGACCCTGTGAGGTGGACAACATCCAGCGGGGCGCCTGGAACCGGATGAGGAGAGTCTTCAACACATGCACACCCTCCAGCTCCAAGGGATACCTGTATACAACGGCGGACGCCCCGAGATCCTCGGGCAGGAGTATGTCTCTCTTCTCCATGGGAGAGGCGGTCCACGCTTCGGCGGCCCAGAAGACGGCCAAAAGGAAGACGAACAGACGGCGTTTTATGTCCCGGCTCTTTCGGGTGGATCCCATTTATTCCTCCTCGACCCTCGGGGGGATCATGCATTTCGGAACAGCCATCGAGGCAGCCAGGCGCTCCGCCTCGTCAAGCACATTTTCCAGAATGGCCAGTCCCTGACACCAAAACTCCTTATTGGACAAATCGACTCCCAAAGGTTTCAGCAGATCCTCCGGAGAGGCGCTGGACCCCGACTCAAGCAGTTTTAAGTACAAGGGCACAAAGGCGGACCCCAGTTCGCGGTATCGTTGAATGAGGCCGAATACAAGCAGCTCACCAAAAGCATAAGCATATACGTAACCCGGTGAATGGATGAAATGGGGAATGTAGGACCACCACCAGCAATACGGATCCGAAAGCCGCACGGAATCGCCGAACATGGCTTGTTGGGTTCTCATCCAGATCTCCGAGATCCGATCGAGAGACAGCTCTCCTTGGGTTCGGCGTACAGTATGCACCTCGTCTTCAAAACGGTACATGGATACCTGGCGGAAGACCGTAGCGATGGCGTCTTCCACCCGACCGCACAGCAGCGCTAACCGAGCCGCCGGATCCGCCGTTTGAGCGGACACATATCCGAATACCAAGATTTCGCCGAACACGGAAGCGGTTTCGGCCAGGGTAAGAGGAACCTCGAAATTCAAGAATCGCTGCTTCCCCGCCAGCACTTGGTGTATTCCATGCCCCAGTTCGTGGGCCAATGTAGTTACATCCCGATACCGCCCCGTGTAATTCACCAAAACGTAAGGGTGCGCGCCGGGAACCGTCGCGTGGGAGAAGGCGCCGCTCCGTTTGCCGGGCGCCACGGGACCGTGAATCCACCCCTCATGGAAAAATCTTTCGGCAACGGCATACATCTCCCGGGAGAATGCACCGTATGCTTCAAGAACGATTCTACGGGCCTCCTCCCAGGAAAAGGTCCGGTCGAAGGAAGTCCGCAAAGGCGCGTAACGATCGTAGTCTTCCAGGGAGTCAAGCCCCAGGAGTCTTCGTTTGAGTGAGTAGTAGCGGCGGACGATGTCGAACCGATCGATCACCGCCGCGACCAAGGCGTGGACCCTCTCGTCCGAAATCTCGTTGGACAGGTTGCGGGATCTCAGCCAGTGCGGGTACTTTCGCACACGATCCGTTATGCTTTTTTCCAAGAGGACAGTGTTGAAAATATGACCCAACACGTGAGACATGGATTTCAAACCTTGGGTCAATTCTTCGGCGGCTTGCCTGCGAATTTCCCGGTCCGGGTCATACAAATCGGCGAGGACCTCGGAATCCGTGCGGCGCTCTTCTCCAAATCGCAGGTTCCCCATGACTTTGTCGAACAACGTCTTCCAAGCCCCCACGCTGGTGGGTTCCTTTTCGGCGAGAATCCACTCCGCCTCCTCGGAGAGCCTATGGGCTCGATACCGCCTCAGAACGTTCAGATAATGGGAATATTCGGAAAGGGTCGGATGGTCAAGCAGCCGGAGAACCCGGGAATCATTCAGGATGATCCATTCCCGTTCGAAGAACAGGGTTTCCCGCTGCATGGTGCTGTCGAATTCCTGGGCGGACTGCCACAGAGCGCCGGCGTCGGGGTCCCGGGTCCGGGTGCAGAAGTTGAGGTAGGCGTATGAAACAAGTTTTTTCCACTTCTCCCTTAAATGCTCCCAGTGCCGCAAGGCGTCCAGGAACTCCTCCGGCTCCATTTCAGACATGCGTCCTTTGTACTTGGACGCGAAGAACCGTGCTTGAACCAAACACCAGGACTCATCCTGAAGCCTCGATGGATCCTCGGCGCACGGATAGAGGTCTTCGAGTCGCCATACGACCCGGCCGGCGCCGGATGAATCATGATCCATGGGCATTCCCTCCTGAAAGCAATGATGCAGTCCACAGGCCCTTAAAATCAATAGCCATGCGGGCCCCCCCTTGCAATTCCATGATCGAAAGGTTACTTTTGGAATCATGCCGTTGAGGCTATCTATTGGTTTTCTCAATATTATCGGCTTCTGTTTATCGGCTGTCTCAGTAAGTCGCAACGGATCGTGGCGCCGTAAAAACTCGACCCGATCGAAGCCGGAGTGAGTTTCAACGACTCTATCGCCTATGAGAGTGCCATGAATATCTCTCTGGTATTCCCACCCTTCCATCTGGAGTCCCTGTACAATCTCCCGCCGTTGGGGCTCATCCGCCTGGCCGGAGTACTTCGTCCGTTTAGACATGCCATCAGGATTCTGGATTTTACACTGTCCCTGAGAGTGGGAGCGCTTCCGATGGGGAAATCTCTCTACGAAGAATGCGCGCGGCAAATCCTGCAAGAGGAACCTCAAGTGGCGGCCTTCTCCGCCCAAGGCACCACCCTTCCTGCGATTCTCCAAATATCGAGAATATTGAAACAGCTCAATCCCGAGGTTCATGTGATTCTCGGAGGACATACCGTGTCCTGCGTGGACGTCCGGATTCTGAACCGGTACCCTTGGGTGGACTGTATCGTACGAGGAGAAGGAGAGGCCGTCTTGCCGGAATGGCTTTCAGCATTGGAGAATGCCTCGGGCTTCGAGCAAGTGCTGGGGATAACCTACAGGAAAGATTCCTCCATTCGCAGAAATCAAGATCGGGACCTCATCGAGGATTTGGATTCATTGCCGCTCCCCCCGTATGAATACGTGCCGCCGCTCAGCGTATACCGCGAGGCATGCGGTCTCCCCAGAAGCATCGCGATACTCGAAGTCGGGCGCGGCTGTCCCCATCGATGCGTGTATTGTTCCGAGTCCGTACTTTGGCGAAGAAAGAGCCGAAGATATTCGGCGAACCGAGTGATCCGGGAGATGGAACACCTCTACGGGAACTTCGGGGCCGAGTGTTTTCTGCTGGCGTATGATCAGTTCACCTCTTCCCGAGCGTTCGTCACGGAGTTCTGCCGCTCACTCGTCGACAAGAACCTTCAGCACCTTCCCTGGTACTGCATTTCCAGACTGGATACCGTGGACGCGTCCCTGCTGGAGATCATGCGTCAAGCCGGCTGCGAATCCGTGTGCTTTGGGATCGATTCCGGATCTGAGAAAACGCTGACCTTCATTCGAAAAAGCATCGATCCCGACCTGTTGTTTGATCGCGTAGAGGAAACCACCACCCAAGGCATCACCCCTACCCTAAGCTATGTAATCGGGTTTCCCGAAGAGGAAAAGGAGGACGTGGATGCCACTTTGAACCTGGCTTTGCGCACCGGAACCTTGGGTAGTGTAAATACCCTGATACAGCTCCCCACCGTACTCCCGGGAACCGATCTCCACAAGAACTACCTCCACCGGCTTGTGCGGGAGGTGGACACGTATTTTGCCCTGGGTTTGGAATTCGATCACGGGAATCGTCTGGAATCGGATGAGCGGCTCATCGAATCCGACCCGGAAGTATTCAGTTGTTTCTACAACATACCCTGTCGAGGGTTCTCTTTGAAGGAATTGGAGCTCCTGAGCACACATCTCCCCGGTATGCTGATCACGTATCCTAAGTCGTTTCTCCTATTGTGTGCGGAAACGGCCGGATCCGAATCGAAACTGTTCTTCCGATGGCTCAGCCACCTCGAGCATGAAGGCGTCCCCATCGGGCGGCCCTGCTTGATAGAGCACTACCCGATCCGGTTCCCGGATTTCGTGTCCCGGATCATGGAAAACTCTCATTCATCTTCACGACCCTACCTGTTTGAGGTCGTGCGTTACGAGACACGCTGTCTGGAGGCGGGATCCCGGTCCGGCTTCGGGACGTCCTTCGACATAGACCTGCTTGGGTCCGCCGCGTTTTGCCCCAAACGGAGTCCGAGCTGTATTGTAGACGAATTTGCATACCCTCTTCCGGACATCGTGGCCGAATTCAAGAGAGGCCGAATTCCCCAAGACGTTTCCGAACGGAGAACGATCCTTGTTTTCAAACAGGACGGCTGCCGGTTGGAGGTCATGGAGGTAAACGAATTCGGGAAAGATCTGCTGAAGCTCTGCAATGGGTCGGCAAGGCTGGAGGAATTGGCAGCGGCTCTCTACCTCCGCTATGGTTCCGGCCTGAAGTGGGAACAGTTCACCCAACACTGCAAAGATGCTTTGTCTTTGTTGGGACAGGCGGATTTGCTTGAATCTCAAGAGGAAAGAACAGGTTGACGGAAAGGAGGTGATTTTATGCTTAAGATCAGGAACGTGGAGACCAAGACCACCTCTCGTCCGGTGTGTCACGGCCCGGCATGTCACGGCCCGGCGTGTCACGGCCCGGCGTGAGCAACCGAAACCAGCCGGAGTCCTCAGAGAATTCACCAGCCTGCCCGAGATACGGTTTATCCACGGGCTGTTACAGTTCCCTGAGGACTCTCACGAACCGATCCCCCCACGGGGGTCACCCTCGTTACACGATCATGGGGAAGAACGGCCTTGCGACAGGACTCTCCTTTCCCGCCGATTACGGTGGCGCTTATCGGATTCCGCAGGCGCCTCCCGCCCCGGAAGGACGCAGAGAAATGAACGCCGTTGACGGAGCGTCAAGT
>Ga0068714_10003087_pt1 | contig 20245 bp, 20 predicted proteins | sample MTBNYHSulfiMetaG_FD_62988 | JGI IMG/M metagenome (GOLD analysis project Ga0068714, IMG submission 62988) | Enrichment culture microbial communities from rom New York Harbor, USA that are MTBE-degrading - MTBE-NYH (New York Harbor Sulfidogenic)... | ecosystem: Environmental > Aquatic > Marine >... | reverse complement strand
TATTCTTTGCCAAATCAATACCGATTACGCTAACCTTACTCATCGGATGGCCTCCTTCATGCGTGTTTGTCTACGCCATGATACCCCTTCGAGAGGGGCTGGGCCATCCCATCACTGTTATGGATCATGTTGGATACATTCTATTCGAACCGTGTAGATCTTCCCGGACGGTATCTCGGGAACGAATTCAACTCCATCCACAAGGACTGGGAGTCCGTGCGGCTGCACGTGGCGCTCGCATTCCCGGATCTGTATGAAGTGGGTATGTCCCACCTGGGTCTGGCGATCCTCTACGATATGCTTAACCGGCGGCCGGACACCTTGGCCGAACGAGTGTATGCTCCGGCAAGCGATCTCGAAGACCTGCTGCGACAGCGAAATCAACCTCTGTGTTCTCTGGAATCGAATGTTCCCTTGCGCCGCTTCGATATCGTGGGATTCAGCATCCAATCGGAACTTCATTATACCCATATTCTTCGCATGATGGAACTGGCGGGCATCCCCCTGGAATCCCGAAACCGCACCATCGAATTCCCCTTGATCCTGGGAGGCGGTCCCTGCACCTGTAACCCTGAACCCCTGGCCCCGTTGTTCGACGCGGTTCTAGTGGGCGAAGGAGAGGAAGCCGTTGCCCGGATCGCGGATACCGTTCTGGAATGGAAAGCCGGGAAAGGAACGAGAACCGAGCTTCTCACGGCGCTTTCCCGAATCCGGGGAATGTACATCCCCGAATTCTTTCTGCCCCGACACGACCACCGAGGTCGTTTCCTCGGTATAGAACCCCTACTGCCGGGGTACGAATTCGTGGAAAGAGCCGTGGTTCCGGATCTGGAGACTGTTCCGTTTCCCCATGCGCCCATCGTCCCCCAAGTTCGCGCCATCCACGATCGGCTTACGGTGGAAATCGCCCGGGGCTGCTCCAGGGGCTGCCGGTTCTGTCAAGCGGGCATGATCTACCGGCCCGTCCGTGAACGTTCCGTCGGACGCGTCTTGGGTCTGGTTCGGCGGGGACTGGCATCCACCGGCCACGAGGATGTTTCGTTGCTTTCGCTGAGCGCCGGCGATTATTCCTGTATCGATCCCCTGCTGGCGGATCTTATGGAGGAGCTGCTTCCCAGGAGAGTCTCCGTATCCCTGCCTTCTCTGCGCGTGGGGACCCTTTCGGAAGAACTCATGAAGCAGATCCGTCGCGTCCGCAAGACGGGGTTCACGTTCGCCATTGAAGCGGCCACGCAACGGTTGCGGGACGTGATCAACAAGAACATTTCGGAGGAGGACCTGCTCCAAGCGGCCGGGCATGCGTTTCATCTCGGGTGGAACCTCCTCAAGACGTATTTCATGATCGGCCTGCCCACGGAAAGCCGGCACGACGTGGAAGCCATACCCGGCCTCGTAAATCGCATGCTGGAACGCGGCCGGGGCAAACGAAACCGGACGGTGAACGTGAGCTACGCCCTGTTCGTCCCCAAACCGCAGACGCCGTTCCAGTGGGCTATGCAGGCTTCCCTGCCGTCGGCGCTGGAGAAGATGACCTGGCTGAGGGAAGCCCTGCGCCGCAAAGGCCTTCAGCCAAAATGGAACAGTCCCCACATGGCGTTGGTGGAAGGCGCTCTCGCCCGGGGAGGCCGCGAGGCTTCCCGCTGGATTCTAAACGCGCATCGTTTGGGATGCCGATTTGATGCGTGGACGGAACATTTTCGATTCTCGTTGTGGGAAGAGGCGTTGAAACAGGCGGGCGCTCCCGATTGGTCGGTGATCCAGGGACCCCGGGATCCGGCCGATCCCTTGCCATGGGACCACATTCGCACGGGAGTGGAACGGGGTTTTCTGCAGGAGGAATTCCATCGCGCCTTGAACGGGCGCATCCGCACGGATTGCCGCGCGACATGCCACGCATGCGGCGTATGTGACCACTTGAAGCTTTTCCACCGACCCGCTGAACCCGGTCCCGTGGTTCCGCCGGATATCTCGATTGACCCGGGATCCGGAAACCAGGAACTGCGCTGCCGACTCACGTTCGAAAAGACAGGGCCTGCCCGGTACATGGGTCATCTGGATACCATGACCGTTTTCAAACGAGCCTTGAGGAGAGCGGGGTTGCCGGTCAAGGTTTCACAAGGGTTTCATCCGCAGGTGAAAATCATGTTCCATGACGCTCTGCCCCTCGGATTCGAGAGCCTTGCCGAAGGAATGGACATGATTCTCACGGCCTCGTTACCGCTTCAAACCATTCAGGATCGCATAAACATTCAGCTTCCCGGAGGATTTCGCGTGGTCCGGGTGGAGTGGGCCGCCTCCAAGCCCCTCGCCCCCCGAGGGGCTTTGTTTCGGGTATCGGGATGGGCCGGCTGGTGCTCCATGGACCGGCTGATCCGGTATCAGAATGCGGAATCATTCCCCATGATCCTGAAGCGCAAGGAAAAGACATCCTCGTTGAACCTCAAAGCCCATGCGATATTTCGGGTGGAGAACGATTTCCAGGTGGAAATAACCCTGATGCATCCCGAGGGATGCCGCCTCAAACTCTGGGAGGTGCTCCAGGCCGTTCTGGAACTTTCGGACTCCGTTCGTCCCGACCTGACCGTCACCAAGATCCGGGACCTATCCACTCTTTAAGAGCGAGGTTTGCCTTAAATCCCTCGAAGGACGATGCAACGCAGGACATACATGTAAATCCCGAGGCGGAGACATTTACAGAGTGAGACGCGCAGGCGGAAGGAACGAAACACCACGTCAGGAACAGGGCCACAGGTCGTGTTCTTCGGCGTCTTGATATGAACCGATTGAGGTACGGCCTATGCCCACGGAGTTGGTGATCAATTCAAGACCCTACGAAACGCGGGTCGCCCTGTTGGAAAACGGCACGGTTACGGAATACTATCTGGAACGATCCAAGGGACAGGAAATCACGGGCAACATTTATCGGGGCCGTGTTATTCGGGTGCTTCCGGGCATGCAAGCCGCATTTGTGGATATCGGTTTACCCAAGGCGGCTTTCCTCTACGTTTCGGATGTCTACGATTACCTGAGGGAATTCGAACTGTTGATGCTGGCGGGAAGGGACGACGTTCCGCCGGGAGAGGAGGAACTTGGCGAACTTCAGGAGATCTCACCGAACTTTCGCTCGGAACTCCGGTTCCAGATTCAGGAACTGCTCCATGAAGGCCAGGAAATCATGGTCCAGGTTTCCAAAGAACCCATAGGTTCCAAGGGAGCCCGCGTTACCACCCATATCTCCCTGCCTGGACGGAACCTGGTGCTGATGCCTATGATGGATCACGTGGGAATCTCCCGGCGCATCGAGGACGAATCCGAGCGGAAGCGCCTGAGGGATACGATTCTTCGCATGAAACCGGAGGGGATCGGTTTCATAGCTCGAACCGCGTCCGAGCGCATCGAGGAAGAGAAAATACGCGGGGAGATGGATTTCCTTCTCAAGCTTTGGGACAGCATTCAGCAAAAGCGCAAGACCGCTCGGAATCCCAGCCTTCTGCACCGTGAATTCAACATTACCCTGCGTGCGGTCCGGGATCTGTTCACCAATGAGGTGGATAAACTGGTCATTGATTCCGAGGAAGAATATGAGTCGGTTGTCGACTTCATCAAAACCTTTCTGCCTGGTCTGGCGCCCGCACTGGAACTCTACAGCGGACCCGAGTCCATTTTCGATCGATACGGTATCGAAATGGAGATTTCCCGGGCGCTCCAGAAGAAAGTCTGGTTGAAATCCGGGGGATACATAGTGATCGAGCCCACCGAAGCACTCGTGAGCATCGATGTGAATACAGGGCGTTTTGTGGGCAGGCGGAATCTGGACGAAACCATTCTGAAGACGAATCTGGAGGCTGTAAAAGAAATCGCCTATCAGCTCCGGCTCAGGAATCTGGGAGGTCTGGTGGTCATCGACTCCATCGATATGGACCGCTCCACAGACCGGGAAAAGGTGTATAATGCGCTGAAGGAGGCTCTCAAGAAGGACAAGGCCAAGACCCACGTGCTCAGGATGAGCGAATTGGGACTCATCGAGATGACCCGAAAGCGCACTCGGGAAAACTTGAGACATATCATGACGGAAGCTTGTTTCTACTGTGAGGGCGAAGGTCGCCTGAAGTCCAAGACAACCATTTGCTACGAGATTTTTCGGAGCCTCGAACGGGAATCCCTGGAGGTTCGAGGAGAGAATCTCGAAATACGGGCTCATCCGGAAATCTGCGACATGCTTATGGACGAAGAAGGCCATCACGTCGAGTTTCTGGAGCGTAGGTTGAGCAAGCATATAGTCATCCAACCCGAGGATCGATTGCATATGGAACAGTTTCTGATCGGAATCCCCTGACAGTCTGTTGACAAACACCGTGGAGGGCAGGCTGATGCAAAACGAGGAGATGAAAGCCATGCCCTCGGTGTGACGGCCCATCGCATTTTCCACAGCCTGCTGCGAACATCGGACCCGAAATGACGAGGCGCATCGAGCCATGAACAATCCAAAAGATCATCCCTTCTCGTCCTTGAGACCGGTGAGCCTGGAAACGGTTTCCGATCCGGAAACAGCGTTGCTGTTGGACGCCAAAAAGGGGATCACTTCGGAAGAGGCCCGGATCCTGGGCGAACTGCGACGGATACGGAGCCGGGGATTACCCTTGAAAGCGGAAATCCGGCGGCTTAAAGCGCGATTGACGCAGCCGTCCCCGGGGCTTTTGGAGCGGGCCGGGCAGGACGACGTTCAAGCACTGGCGGAACTCGAGGCCCGCCTTGAAACGCTTCGATCGGAATGGAACGACTGGATTGCACGACGGGACGAAGCCCGACATAGGCGAATGGTTATATTGGGCCACGAGGAACCCTGACAGGTCGTTGAAGAACGTGATCCGCCGTCACGCCTTCGGCGTGAGGCTTCATCCTTTCCGCCTGTGCGTCTCACGCAGAAAGGCGTCATTGCGGCCTACTGGTATGTACGCTTCATTCCTCAGGATTTCCCCGCCTTGCATCTCATCGTTTTGTACCGGCCTACCCGCAATACGGTTTATCAACGGGCTGCCGAGGGAACCCTTCCTATACGGGTTCATCGTATCGTGGGTAGGCTTTCAGGTGCGGGTGGAAAAGAAACACCCTGTCGGGGACAATGAAACCGCGGGAAACGCGCTGCGCAGTGGTACTCGAGATGCGGCGCTTGTCCTTGTCCTTGTCCGTTTTGTAGTATTTGGCGGGCGCCGCTTTCGCCCGGATTCGCGCACCGCGCACTTCACCGGCCCTTGCCGTCCTCCTGATCAAAGGAGCGGATCAAGGAACGAAGCATGCCCACCCGTCCCGCTATGTTGGGGGCGCGAGTGATCCCGGTGACCATGGCGATGCGACGGGCCCCCGCCTGGAGCACCTCCCGTATGTTCCCCTCATGAATCCCGCCCATGGTGGTGAAAGGCGCCTCTAGATGACGGGAAATCTCCCGAATGGCCTCCGGCCCCAGGAATCTGGTCACCTTTTCCTTGGTCTGTGTGGGAAAGATGGGTCCGATGTTCACATAGTCGGCGCCGTCTTTCTGAGCCTGCAACGCCTCCTCCACCGAGTGGCTCGAAGCTCCCAGGATGAGTTCCGGTGCAATGCGCCTGGCTGCGGTCAAGGGCAGATCGTCCTGTCCCAGATGAACTCCGTCCGCTTCGACGGCCAAGGCCACGTCCAAATGGTCGTTAATGACCAGAAGGACGTCCCGCAACCGGGTGCGTTTCCGAAACTCTTGCGCCACCTCGTATAACATCCTCTTATCCCAATGTTTCTCCCGTAACTGGATGATGCGGGCGCCGCCCGACAGCACCCCGTCCAAAACCTCCAGGTTCGTCCGTCCCTCGGAAAGCTCCTGGCAGGTCACGGGATACACATCGACTTCCATGAAACGCTTCATTCGGTCGGCCCGATTCATCCTCCCCCCACAAACCGTATGAGTTCAACCTCATCACCCTGCTGCAATGCCTCATCGGAAAAGGACTCCCTGGGGATGATGCGCCGGTTTTTCTCCACCACCACGCCGTCCGGTTGAATCTGAAGCTGTTCCAAAAGAGCGATCAGCCGGGCGCCCGATTCCACCTCGTGTATTTCTCCATTCAGTCTGATCGTAACCACGGCCATGGATTCATCCTCCTCATCCCGCAACATGGGCATGATCCTCACAGCCTGCTCCCTGCACCGGATCCAGAAAAGCCGCATCCCAGTCCTTCCACACCGGCTCATACCCTTTGGAAGCGATCATGCGGGCCACTTCGGCGGGACTTCGGTGATCGCTCACTTCAAACTGTCCCTCCGTATCCGTCCGTGAGGCGTATCCTCCGGGAGCGGTTTTACTGCCGGCGCTCATCTGTGTGATTCCCAAGGGGACCAGATTGTCGCGAAATTCCATGGACTCCCGCGTGGAGAGCACCAGACCCGCATCGGGCAAAGACAGTCTCAACGCGCACATGAGTTGGACCATTTCCCGATCGCTCACGGGAAACGCGGGCTGGAATCCCCCCGCCGCGGGCCGCAGCCGGGGGAAGGATACCGAAATATGGCTCTTCCAATACCGGCGCATCAGGTACGCCCCGTGGATTCCCACGAAAGCCCCGTCCGTGCGCCAGTTGGACAAACCCAACAGCGCACCGACGTTCAGTTTGCGAAATCCCGCTTCGCCGCCCCGTTCCACGGCTTCCAGACGCCAGTGATAATCCCGCTTGCGACCCGCCGGATGCACTTCGGCATACCGAATCCGATCATACGTTTCCTGGTATACGGTCAAGCCGTCCACACCGGCCCGGATCAAGGACCGGTAAGACTCGACGTCCATGGGATATACTTCGATGGACAGGGATGCGAATCGGGATCGGAGTCGATCCGCTATCTCGCACAGGTAGGATACGGGGACATGCTTGGGGGATTCCCCGCTCACCAGCAAAATATGTCTGAAACCTTGCCGGTGCAAGGACATGGCCTCGTTCACGGCCTCGTCCACGGTGAGCGTAGCCCGGCCGATCCGGTTGTGCCGGTTGAATCCGCAATACATACAGGAGTTCGTGCATTCGCTGGACACGTATACGGGCGCGTACAATTGAATGATGCGGCCGAACCGACGCAATGTGATGTCATGGGCGCGTTGCGCCATTTCCTCGAGATAGGGCTCCGCCGCGGGGGAGAGCAAGGCGAACAAATCCCCATCGTTTCGGTGATCCGTTTCCAGAGCGGCTTCCACATCGGACGCCCCGGCGTTGAGGATCGCGGCCTCCACGGCCGCCCAATCGTAGGTGGATAAGACTTGCGAAAAACTCATGGTCCCACACTCCTCAGGAAGCCGGTCAGGGGTGAACTGGCTTCCGCGGTGATTCGCTGCTTCCCCAGCCCCGCGCGATAGGCCCTGAAGCCGGCCTCGACCCCCAGCTTGAAGGCTTCGGCCATGACCACGGGATTTCGGGCCACGGCTATGGCTGTGTTTACCAGGACGGCGTCCGCGCCTAACTCCATGGCTTCCGAAGCATGGGAAGGCGCTCCCAGACCCGCATCGACCACCACCGGAATTCGAGCCTGTTCGATGATGATCTGGATGGAATCGCGGGTCTTCAGACCTCGATTCGTACCGATGGGCGCGCCCAAGGGCATCACGGTAGCCGTTCCTGCGTCTTCCAGGCGTTTTGCCAGAACGGGGTCGGCGTTGATGTAGGGGAGCACCACGAATCCTTCCTTGACCAGGATTTCCGCCGCTTTGAGGGTTTCCACCGGATCCGGCAGAAGATAATGGGGGTCCGGGGTGACCTCCAGCTTGATCCAAGGTTGGCATCCCGCCGCCCGTGCTATCCGGGCGAGCCTTACTGCCTCCTCCGCATCCCGCGCCCCGCTCGTGTTGGGAAGGAGTAGAAATTTCTCCGGATCGATGGCGTTCATCAGATCATCCTGAGGGTTTTTGAGGTCCACCCGGCGCAAAGCCACGGTAACGATCTCGGCTCCGGAAGACTCTATGGCCCGCACCATGAGTTGGGTGGAAGAAAATTTTCCGGTACCCACCAACAGGCGGGAATGAAAAGTCCGGTCCGCAATTGTCAACGGTGGAAAGTCACTCACGAGACACTCCTTGTCTTGGTTACAGGGTTTCCGTCGCACTCCGGCACAGCGGACAGCAGGAGTCCGGCAAAGGCACCTCCCGGAACCTGGAGGTCAGCGCGTCATACGTCAGCAGTCTGCCGATCAAGAGATCGCCTATTCCGGTCAAATATTTCAACGCCTCCGAGGCTTGGATACAGCCCATCACCCCCGGTACGACGCCCAGCACCCCGACCTGAGATGTGGTGGGAACCCGATGGGGTTCGGGAGGCTTCCCGAATATACAGCGGAAACAAGGGCCTCGGCCCGGAACCACGGTCATGGCTTGACCGATAAGGCCAAGAACACCGGCATGGGAATAAGGAACGCCGTTCCGGACACAGGCATCGTTTACCAGAAATTTGGACTCGAAATTGTCCGTCGCTTCGATGACGAAGTCATATCCGCGAACCAACTCGGAGCCGTTTTCAGAATCGAAACGCCGGGAATGAGCAACGATTGTGATATGAGGATTGAGCGCCCTGAGCGTATCCGACGCGGACTGGGTTTTCGGGCGGTGGATATCCGAGGAGGTATGTAAAATCTGCCGTTGGAGGTTGGAGAGTTCCACCCGATCGCCGTCCACGATTCCGAGGGTGCCCACACCGGCACACGCCAGATAGAACAGCGCCGGACTGCCCAGCCCCCCGGCTCCCACCACCAGCACGCGACCGTTACGGATCTTTTCCTGGCCGGCGATGCCGAGTTCCGGGATTAGGATGTTCCTCTGATAGCGTGTGAGTTCGACCTCACTCAAGCCCTTCATAACAAAAACCGTTCCTCTTGAACCCATGAAGGAACGGCTTGCCGGACCATACCACCATTTACGCCGTATCCCTCCGCCGGCATTACCCGGATCAGGTTCTAAGGGTATGCTCTCAGCCCGGGAAGACCCCCCGAGCACCCCTAACGAACAAAATCAGTATAGAATGTTTGCAAGGCTGTGTCAAGTTTTTGCCCCAAAATGTTTCGTGAAAATCGCTGAGCCGTTGCCGTCATTCCCGAGACCCCGTTTCTGATGAGCACAAATCCGCCGGTGAAAGGGAATCGAGCATCACTCCCCGTCGCGTTTCGCCGATGAGAAGAGCGTGATTCTCCGCAGCACGGGGAATGAAACAAGGCCCGGGACCAGAATCAGGGAGTCCCTGAAGAACGTGAGCCATGTCATCCGCGCACCCTCCGGGTCCGTGGAGAAACACCCGCATGTGATATCCAGTCCGCGGATCAGGCTGATGACGATACCCGTCATGAAGACCATCACCAGACCGCTGTACACCGTCACCGAGGCCCACGGAAAGAGACCCAGGACCAGGAATGCCCCGGCTACGACCTCGACCCAGGGCAGCACCAGGGCCACGGCGTTGACCAGCTGATCCGGTAACAGTCTGTAATTGTAGACGATGAGCGCAAACTGATCCGGATTCAGGACCTTGTCATAGCCCGCGTACAGGAATATGCCGCCCATGAGGACACGCAACCCCCGCCAACTCCACATCCACTGGTTGCGTGGCTTTCCCATTTTGCTAACCCGGCTCCGAAATCTCGATCCGCTTGTAAGGGTCCGGGGGAAGCCCGCGGATCAGGGACGCACCCGAGGAGGACCCGTTTCCACCGCTCGACCCTCTTGTTTCCACTGTTTCACGCCCCCCAGGAACGCCCCGACGTTGGGATATCCGTGCATAAGCAGCCTTACCGCCAGGTCTTCACCCATGGTGCACGCCAAATCGCCGCAATACGTGATGATCAGGGCCGCGTGCATGAACTCTTTCTCCAGTTGCGGGAAGACCTCGGCAAACTGATAGAGCGGAAGGTTCAAGGCCCCCGGGATGCGCTCCTCCATGTATTCCCGGGGTTCCCTGGCATCCACCAGGAGAGCCGCTCCCCATCGCTGAAGTTCGACGATCTCCTCGATATCGAATCCCAGGACCCCTTCAGGCAAGTCCCGGGAGGACAAGCGTTGTTCCCAGTCTTCCACCCAAGGAAGTCCGTCCGTCCGAAAAGCGTTCACACTTACCGCCAAGATCAGGGAAAGCACAGCGATCCACACGATTCCCTTGAATTCGTTCAGCAGCGTTGTCTTCTTCATCCCATTTTCACGGTTCCGTTTCGTATCCCATTGCAGGACAGAGCCTGATTGTAATGCCGTATTCAAAAGGTTACATCCTTCGCCCCATTCCGTGAAGACATGGACCGCCCCTTGATGTCTCTCCGGCGATTCCATCGCTGGGAGGCATCCTACACTATTCCAAGACTCCTCGAAAGGAAAGTAGGTTCAAACCCAAATCCCGGATCCCGGATTTTGGGTCGAGGGCGAAACGGGTGCTTCCCGGTTCAAGGCCGGGCCGGAGGGCTTTCCTTTCCATACGGAGATCGGGTATGCATCATCCGGATGCGGGTTCCGAAGCCGGCGCCGGAATCTTGACAGGGGGGGGCAATCCAAGTAAGGTTACGACCTCATTTCTCAGCCGTTGAAAAACGCATTCTGCGACGTTGGGCTTCATCCTTCGTCATGGCGGCGTATTGTGTGTACGCCTCATTCCTCGGGATTCGCCCGCCTGGCGTCGCATCGTCTTGCACCGGCCTGCCCGCAATACGGTTTATCAACGGCTGTGATGAAAGGGGATTCCGTTGTGATCCAACGAATTAAAGGAACCCACGATATCCTGTCTCCATCCGTGGAATCCTGGGTAGCCCTGGAAACCATGGCCAGAGATCTGTTCACGCGGTTCGGCTTCAGAGAAATCCGACCGCCCCTCATGGAATGGACGGAACTGTTCGCCCGGGGAATCGGTGAAAGCACGGACATCGTGGAGAAGGAAATGTATTCCTTCACGGACAGCCGAGGCCGTTCCATCTCCTTAAGGCCGGAAGCCACCGCCGGAGTGCTCCGGGCGTTTATCGAAAACAAACTGTACTCGGAATTGCTTCCTCAGAAACTGTTTACTATCGGCCCCATGTTCCGGCATGAACGACCCCAGAAAGGAAGATTCCGTCAGTTCCATCAGATCAATGCGGAAGTTCTGGGAGATCCGGGTCCTCAAGTGGATGCGGAATTGATCGCCATGGCGCATCTTTTGTGTTCACAAGCGGGCGTCACTCCAACGACCTTCCTGATAAACAGCCTGGGATGTCCGGAATGTCGTCCCGGGTATCGTGAGGCGCTGAGCGGCTTCTTTTCGAAACACGAGGGAGAGTTGTGTCCGGATTGCAGCCGCCGGCTCCGAACCAATCCGCTCCGGGTCCTGGACTGCAAGGCGCCGGCGTGTCGTGAATTGGCGGGAAACGCCCCAAGAACCTTGGACCACCTGTGCCCCGGCTGTGTGGATCACCTTTCCGGGCTCGAGAGGGCGCTGGATCTGCTGGCGGTTCCGTACCGCATTCATTCCTCACTGGTTCGAGGTCTGGATTACTATGCCCGCACGGCCTTCGAGCTGGTGACCACCCACCTGGGCGCCCAGGACGCGGTCATGGGCGGGGGCCGCTATGACGGCCTGGTAGAATTGCTGGGTGGTCCGTCCATCCCGGGAATCGGCTTCGCCGCCGGCATGGAGCGCCTCCACCTGCTCATTGGAGATTTTGTACAACCGTCCGTCCCGGATCTGATGATCGTGACCTTGAGTACGCCGGCCCGGGAGCGGGCGATTCCCCTATGCCATGGACTCCGATCACGAGGATTCTTTGTGGAAATGAACTTCGAGGCGCGCAGCCTTAAGAGTCATATGAAGCGCGCCGATCGAACCGGCGCCCGGTTCGTGCTCATTTTGGGTGACGACGAGCTGAGGTCCGGGAACGCGGTCTTGCGGAATATGGGCACCAAAAACCAGGAATCGGTAGATCTATCCCGTCCATTGGAACAGATCGTATCCCTTTTCCGTACTGAACAGGAGATGTCCAAGCCATGTTGAAACGCACACACCATTGCGGCGCGTTGAGAAGAGACCTGGAAGGGCATGAAGTCGTACTCGCAGGATGGGTGCATCGGAGAAGGGACCTGGGTGGACTCATCTTTGTGGATCTCAGGGATCGTGAGGGAATCACGCAAATCGTCTTCAATCCGGAATACAACCCGGAACCCGTTTCTTCCGCGCGGAGCCTTCGGGCGGAGTTTGTGGTCACCGTCCATGGTACGGTTCGGTCCAGGCCTCCCGAAATGGTCAATCCGCATATGCCCACAGGGGAAATCGAAGTGTGGGTGAACCATCTGGATATTCTGAACAGTTCCGAAGCGCCTCCCTTTGTCGTGGACGACGCCCGTGAGGCTTCCGATGCGTTGAGACTTGCCTACAGGTACCTGGATCTTCGGAGGCCTTCCGTGCTCGAAAGTTTCAAGATCCGCCATCAGGCTACCGTCATCATCCGAAACATCATGAACGGGCTGGGCTTTCTGGATGTCGAGACCCCCATACTCACCCGCAGTACGCCGGAAGGGGCCCGGGATTACGTGGTGCCCAGCCGGGTATATCCGGGCCGCTTCTATGCACTGCCTCAGTCTCCCCAGTTGTTCAAACAACTACTTATGATAGCGGGTTTCGACAGGTATTACCAGATCGCCAAGTGCTTCCGCGACGAAGATCTGCGGGCCGACCGCCAGCCGGAATTCACCCAACTGGACGTGGAGATGTCCTTTGTGGAAGAAGAAGACGTCATGAATGTGGCTGAAACGGTATTGTGCAGCCTGTGGGAACAGATTCTTCAGATTCGTCTCACCGTCCCGTTTCCTCGTCTTTCCTACACAGACGCCGTGGAACGTTACGGAACGGACCGGCCGGACCTACGAATGAACATGGAATTGGTCGACCTTTCCCGGATTTTGGGAACGTGCGGATACCGGGTTTTTTCCCAGGCTGTGGAGGGCGGAGGCATAGTCAAGGGAATCCGCGTCGCCGGAGGAGGGGAGCTGTCACGGAAGCAGCTCGATGGATTGACCGAGCTTGTCCGGGAATGGGGCACCGAGGGGCTGGGCTGGGCCAAGATCAGGAACCTGGGCGACTGGCGGTCTCCCCTGGCCAAGAGCCTGGATCCCGAACATCTCCGGGAGGTGGAAAGGGTTCTCTCCCTGCAGCCGGGAGATCTGGTATTGTTCATGAGCGGTCCGAGAAACACGGTGAACACCGCCCTGGGGCAATTGCGGCTTCATCTGGGCCGAACGTTGAATCTCTTGAACGAAAGCCGATTCGAGTTTCTCTGGATTACGGACTTTCCATTGTTGGAGTTCAGCGAGAAGGAAGGGCGTTATATTGCCGTACACCATCCGTTCACGGCGCCCAAGGAAGAGGATCTCCACTTTCTCGAATCCGATCCGGGGCGCATTCGGGCCCGGGCGTACGATGTGGTGTTGAACGGCAATGAACTGGGAGGAGGCAGCATCCGAAATCACCGCTTGGAATTGCAGCATCGGGTGTTCCAGTCGCTGGGCATCGGCTCGGAGGAAGCCGGCGGGAAATTCGGCTTTCTTTTGAAAGCCCTCACCCTGGGGGCCCCACCCCACGGAGGAATCGCACTGGGCCTGGATCGCCTTGTGATGCTCCTGTGTGGAAAAAGCTCCATCCGGGATGTAATCGCTTTTCCCAAGACGCAACGCGCCACGTGTCCTCTTACCGAAGCGCCCGCCGCCGTCTCGGAAGATCAGTTGGTGGAACTGGGACTTTCGTTGATTCGTCCTCACCAATGAACGGTGCTCGTGGCCGTTTGCACTTGACAAGAGGAAGTTTTGTTCATTAGTTTTAAACATTTTCGGGCAAAGCGGAACGAGCGGCGATGGTTTCTGTAACGAAGGAGGATCCCTAGGATGAGCGAAGTACATGCTCCCATGGCAGGCAAGATCATCAAGATGTTGGTTAAGGTCGGGGATCAGGTGAGTGAAGACGAGGAAGTCTTGATCCTTGAAGCCATGAAGATGGAAATGCCTGTGGTAAGCAGCAGTTCGGGCGCTGTAAAGGAACTCAAGGTCAAAGAAGGCGACACCGTGGAAGCGGAACAGGTGGTCATGATTATTGGGTAGCGGGGGACGGCTGTTTTTTGTACATGTCTCGATGTAGGTCCGCCGGGGCGTAAACCCGGCTCTGCCGTGCTTCTTGTGCGTCGAGATTTTGAGTAGTGTACGGTCCTCATCCCGAATGCCTGTCAGGCCGTTGAAAAACGCGATCTGCTTTCACGCCAACGGCGTGACGCTTCTCTTTTCTGCCTGTGCATCTCACCTGTCTGCGCGCGCTCACGAACAGGCAGACGCAGACAGGCGTCATTGCAGCGTACTGCACGCCTCATTTCTCGGAATTGGCGCCTTGCCTTGCATCTCATCGGTTTTCACCAGCCTGCCGGGAATACCGTTGATCACCGGGCTGTTATGTATGTGGCGGGAAGAGGGTGGAATTGCGGCCATGCTCGCACCCCGTAGCCGCGAAATAACCCGTTGTTTTGGATTGAAGGCCGGCCTGCGCATCGAGGCGGATGATTCTTATCGTTTCGGAAGATCTTGCCGCCGCGCGTGGGCTGGGTGCAAGAGATTCGGATATTCGGCCATCGCGACCCTGGTCCGGAAAAACAACTTGCGGAAAGGTGTCGTTTATTCACCGGGTTAAAGGCTTCGTTCTCCCCGAGGGCTTCCGTATTCATGAAGTTCCTTGAGATTGTACATTTGCTGCTCGAAGAGTGGCTGCCCCAGGGCAATTGGGATCGTGTCCGCGAGGTCTCCACGGAAGACCTGACCTATGTGGACGCAAACAATCTCGCCACGTATGGGAGAGACGAGGTCATCCGTCTACTCGCCAAAGGGAACGCCCTGGCGCGCCTGATCTGGAAGGACCAGCGCATTCCGGCCAATCGCGTCGTGAATGCCGTCTCTCAAAACGACCAGATTTTTGTGGAATGGGAAGCGGTGGGGAAGTTCACGAACGGTGTGGATGTCCTGATTCCGGGAGGCACCCTGGTGCGTTTTCGGGGAACGGATTTGGCGTATTACAGGGATTACGTCAATTTCGCTCTATTCGTCCAATGGGCGCAACAATATCCTGAAGTCTTCCAGGAACTCGCTTCGACGGCGCATCTTTAGCGGGCCGTTGAACAACACGATCTGCGGTCAAGCCGACGGCGTGAGGCTTCATCCTGCCTGCCTGTGTGTCGCATGCAGACAGGCGTCATTGCGGCGCGCCGTATGCACCCCTCATTCCTCGTGACTCGCCACGCCTGCGGCGTGGCCTGCATCTCATCGTTTCTGAACCGCCCGCATGCCCTGCTGTTTTCAGCGGCCTGCCGGGGCCGTTACGGCTCAGCCGAGTTCCCGGATCCGCTCCGACGGGGGAAGGATCTCCGTAATCCGAAGCCCGAAACGGTCGTTCACCACCACTACTTCCCCCTTTCCCATGAGACGGTCGTTTACGAGCAGATCCAAATCGTTGCCCGCCAATTTGTCCAGTTCGATGATGCTTCCCTGGCCCAACTGCATGAGATCGTTCACCACCAATCGGGCGTCACCCAGACGGATACGCACCTCCACGGGAATCCGGAGCAACAGCTCCAGGCCCAGCGTATGCTGTCGGCCGGCGCCCGTTTCTTCCGTCTTTAAGGGTTGCTCACCGGTTTCTTGCGGAGACTTCCGTCCCGCCGCGGGCGCCTTGGGGTTCGCCTTTTTAGGGGCCTGCTCCGATTCCCGCTGTTCGCGCAAAGCCGCAGCCCAGAGATCATCCATGCCATCCGGTTCCGGTTTTGGATCGCTCATGGTTCTCCTCATAGGATCGGGAGTCACTGCCCCACGGTGATATCCACCCGGACGGGAACTTCCTCCAGATCGTCTTTGATCACCAGCACTTCTTTTCGGGTCACTTTCCTGAGGACCACCTCTTTGGCGGGATGCTCCATCCATGCCTTGAGCAATGCATCCTTGGCCTCTTCCACATGGGCCACCTCCGAAAGCACGTCATACTCGCCGTTGCGGCACAAGTACACCCGATACGAAACTCCGATGATCTTCGAATCTCCGCGTTCCTCCACCACATAATCGGGTATCATGCTTTCACGGCCCGATGACGGCCCGGGAAGGGAAAGAGGGCCCTCCGTGATCCTTCCTCCCCCTTCCCCGTTCAGCACCGCTTCCAGGATGGCGTCCACCGACTCCTGTTTGCTCATTTCCGGAGCGGCGTAGGTGATGTCGATGTCCAGGGGGACGTCCCCGGCCTCCAGATCCGGTTCGAGAGGCAACCCTGTGTCCGGATCACCGCCGTTCCCTGTGAGGGATGCAGAAAGCTCCGAATCCGGTTCAGGCTTCCGAGCCGGATCTTCGTTCAAATCTTCCATTTCCGGGGCGGACTCGGCGGCAGGCCGTTCCACTTCGTCCTCGAATTCAGGCTCCGGCCGTTCCGGTTCTTCGGGATGCGTCCTCTCCCGCTCCTCCGGCAGGTGCTGCTCGAGAAAATCATCCACCGCATCCTGTTCCGATGAATACTCGGCGGGTTCCTGGACGGAGGCTGAATTGTCGTCGGGCAATTCCGATTCTCCGGAATTGCCCGGTTCCGAAGACCCCGTCTGGATTTCACGGAGCAGGGCATCGATATCCGATTGGTCCACCACCCCGCTCGGGCCGTTTTCCATGTGGGGCTCCGCTTTTTCCGGATCCGGATATTCGCGTTCTTCCCGGGCATTCGCGGCTTCCAGCCCGCGGTTCAGCAGGCGGTCGATGTCTTCCTGAGAAACAACACCCTGGGAATGCGCGGGTTCCGGATCTTGGTCGAGTCGATCCTTTCGTTGGATTCTGGATTCCCGGAAGTCATTCCTGTCGAGGGTGGGGCTCGACGTTGCTTCAGCCAGGAGGAGGTCCAGATCGTTCTGGGAAAGAATCTGGGATCTCTCCTGCGCTTCTTGTTCCGTCATCTCGATGTGTTTCTCCAGTTCCCGCTTGACGGAGGCCATGGTAAGTTTCAAGGCCGGCGCCGAAAGTTGTTTGAGAAAAGACTCCAGAGCGGCCTTGACCACCTCGATGTTCTTGTCCTCAAAGTATGGGTCGTTGCGGTCCAAGAACGACATGATCTCATCGACGGTGCCTTGGTAACGCCCCGCTTTGGCGATATGAATCAGGGAATCCCGCTCCGTTTCGATCTTGCGGTTCGCATCTTTGATCAACTGACTGAGTGTCAACGTTTTTCTGGACATATGGATCCTCGCCCATTTTGAGAAAACACCACCACCCTCAGCACTGAGCAAGAGTTATGCCACGTCGACTCATCCCACCAAAGCCCGCCTGTATCGGGCAGCGGCGTGCGGAGTCGCAACCTGCGGCGCCGGTCCGCCGGGGGGCGGTTCAGTTCCTCGGGAATCCGGCGGCCCCGCCGCTTCACCCCATCAGTCCGTATATCGGCCGCCGGTGTCAAGCAGTTGACCCTTTTATCCATGCGGCGACGTAATTTGGATACTTCCCGGCCGGGCATGCCCATCCCATGGGGCGCCCGTACGACGGGCGCCCTCAGCCTCGGGACGCGCCGGTGGGGGTCGCTCCGGTTACCCTGCAAGCGACGCGCCGGGTACACGGACCATCCTCGTAATGCAAAACAAGGAGGAGTGTGCGCTTCCCGAAATACTCAGTCCTTCAGAAAGAACCGGTGGTATTCTTCGTCGGCCAGATGGGTTTTGAGCAATCGACAGACGAGTTGGAAGGTTTCCTCGATTTCCCCATCGGAAAGCCGCTCGAGGAGTACATCCATGAGAGCGTCGTCCGAGAACTTCTGCAGATAGACCCGGAGGGTGGCTTCGTCGGTTTCCCGGTCCAGGCCCCATCCTAAAAGTCCGTCATAGGTTTCCACGAATTGATGTGTGTGTTTGCTCATGGTTCTTTTCTCCGCACCAATCCCCCGAAATGAATGGCGATTCAGTTCGATTTCGGATATACTGCCGTGGACTTCGTTTGAGGTTCAGGATTCGTACCAGGCCGATGAAAAGCGCGGTTCTCAACGGGGATGCGGCGCCGTGACGTTTCCCCCGGCATGTAGCGCCTGTTTGCGCGAGTACGAGCGCGGGCAGGCTCACTTTCGGGGATTCGCGGTCCTGTATCTCGTCGTTTTTCGCCGGCCCGCCGTTTACCCTGTTTTGTATGGGGTCGGTAAGAATCCATTCTACACTGGATCGGGAGGAAAATCGTGAAGAAAGACAATGACGTGGTAATTGTATCCGGGGCGCGGACCCCCATAGCCAAGTTCGGAGGCGCTCTCATGTCCCTCCGCGCGTTTCAGTTGGCCGGCGTGGCCATGCAGGCCGCCCTTGGACGGGCCGCCGTCGAAAAAGGTCTGCTGGACGACGTGATTCTGGGGGACTGTATCCAGACCGCCGAGGAGGCCAATACGGCGCGAACGGCGGCATTGCATATCGGCATTCCGGCGGAGGTGCCCGCCGTGACCATCCAACGGCAGTGTTCTTCGGCGATGCAGGCCGTGATTTTCGGCATGCAGCAGATCCAATGCGGGGATTCACAGGTGGTGCTGGCGGGGGGCGCGGAATCCATGAGCAATGCCCCCTATCTGCTCAACTCCGCCCGCTGGGGACAACGCCTGCAGCATGGCGAGATGACGGACGCCATGTGGGAAATGCTGCACTCGGGAAGCCGGGTGCTGGGGGATCCCATAATCATGGGTACGACCGCCGAAAATCTAGCCGACCGGCATCACATCAGCCGGGAAGAGCAGGACATCGTAGCCTTGAGAAGCCACCATAATGCGGAACAAGCCATCCAGGCCGGTCGATTCAAGGAAGAAATCGCGCCGGTGAAGATACGGGACCGGAAGCAGGGAGAGACGGTGTTCGACACGGACGAGCACGTCCGTTTGGGACTCACCCTGGAGGAACTGAGCCGGTTGAAACCCGTGTTCAGAAAGGACGGTACGGTGACCGCCGGGAATTCGTCCGGTCTCAACGACGGAGCGGCGGCGGTGGTTCTCATGAGCCGGGCCAAGGCCGGAGAACTGGGGATACCACCGCTGGCCCGGATCGTGAACCACGCTTTGGCCGGCGTGGACCCCAAGTTCATGGGATACGGACCCGTGCCCGCCACCCAGAAAGTATTGAAGAAAGCCGGGATGGCCCTGGCGGACCTGGGCTTGATTGAAGTCAACGAAGCCTTCGCGGCCCAGTATCTGGCCTGTGAGAAGGACCTCGGTTTGAACCGGGAAATCGTGAACGTAAACGGCAGCGGCATCGGATTGGGTCATCCCGTGGGATGCACCGGGGCCCGTATTCTGATCTCGTTGTTGTTTGAAATGCGTCGCAGGAGTGTCCCGTTGGGGCTGGCGACCTTATGTGTAGGCGGCGGCATGGGTGCGGCCGTCATTCTCGAACTGGAATAAAGATAGGAAGCGGCTTCGGAATGAATCCGACTCCCACGGCGGGGGTTTCGAGGGAATCCTTGAACCCTCGTCTTTCAACATCCGGACACCTCCTTCTTCTCATTCTCTCCTATCCCAATTCGGTGTCCGGAAGAACTGTAGGCCAAAGGAGTTCTCACTATTGGATTTGAAACGATGTACATATTCTCAACTTTGGCCGTCTCTCGAATGTTATCCGGGGCGATGGTTGCGTCAAAAAGCCTGCTTCTAGAGTAAACGAAGGCTTCATCGAGGAAGTGATTAAGGTCTTCCAGTTGATGAACGAAGTCGCAAACCGCTCAGGAATTGATGGAACTGCCTCTCTTTGAGAGGCTTTTTTCTTTTACTGTGAAGATTGACGGGGTCGGATTCTGCGAGCATTGCGAGATGTGAGTCTTTAACTGCCCGGTCATGGCTTTCGTGTAATTCCGCGGGCGGTCGAGGGGAAAGTAAGGCCGGTCTGCCCCGCTGTGCTCTATTTCTCTTTTCTTCCTCACTCCCAGATGTTGGATTTTGCTGGGCGCGTCTTTGTCCTGTGAGTGCCGTTTTCCCTTGTTCCGTGCGCTACCGGCTGGTATTCTGAAAAAGACGTTTCTTGCCGGTCGGTTATGGACACGCCTGGATCCGGCAACCTGAACGCATCGGTTTTTCCGGATTAAATTCATTTCTCCCCCACCCGGCCGTTTCCGCGCCGGTTTTCATGGACCCTGGGTTTTCCGACTCGGACCCTTTCTTTTCGTGAGGTCGCCATGAAACGATTCCTTTCCATCCTGGTGTTCCTGCTGATTCCCGCAGTCGCTTTTTCGTCCCCC
>Ga0068714_10003086_pt1 | contig 20246 bp, 15 predicted proteins | sample MTBNYHSulfiMetaG_FD_62988 | JGI IMG/M metagenome (GOLD analysis project Ga0068714, IMG submission 62988) | Enrichment culture microbial communities from rom New York Harbor, USA that are MTBE-degrading - MTBE-NYH (New York Harbor Sulfidogenic)... | ecosystem: Environmental > Aquatic > Marine >... | reverse complement strand
CTGGGCAGCAGCAACTACGGGGTCTACGCCATCTATCGGGACATCTCCGAAAGGAAAAGACACGAGGAGGAGCTGCGCCTGGCCAAGGAGGCGGCCGAATCGGCCGACAGGCTCAAGTCGGCCTTCCTGGCCTCCACCTCCCACGAGCTTCGAACCCCCCTGAACTCCATCATCGGCTTCACCGGCATCCTTCTCCAGGGCCTGGTCGGCCCTCTCAACGAGGAGCAGGCCAAGCAGCTGGACATGGTCAAGAGCAGCGCCCATCACCTCTTGAACCTCATCAACGACGTTCTGGACATCTCCAAGATCGAAGCCGGACAGCTGGAGGTGGCCCAGGAACGGTTCAACGTGCCGGAGGTGGTGGAACGGGCCATGAAGTCCCTGGCCCCCCTGGCCCAGAAAAAGGGGTTGAACCTGGCCGTCACCCTGCCCGAAGAGATCGGGGAGATGGTCAGCGACGACCGCCGCTTCGAGCAGGTACTCCTCAATCTGGTCAACAATGCCCTTAAGTTCACCGATCAAGGCCGGGTCACGGTCACCGGCTCGATCAAGGACAACCGGCTTGAGATGGTCGTCCAGGATACCGGGATCGGCATCAAGGCCGAGGACATGGGCAGCCTTTTCAAGGCCTTCCAGCAGGCCGACTCGGGCCTCACCCGGAGGTATGAGGGTACCGGCCTGGGGCTGTCCATATCAAAGAAGCTGGTTGGGCTGCTGGGCGGGGAGATCTGGGCCGAGAGCGACGGGCCCGGACGGGGGGCCAAGTTCACCTTTTGGCTTCCCCTGGACGGGGGGAGACGCCAGTGAAGTCAAAAATCCTGGTCATCGAGGACAACGAGCAGAACATGTACCTGACCACCTTTATCCTGGAGAAGAGCGGTTTTGAAGTTCTCCAGGCCAGATCCGGACCCCTCGGTATTGAATCGGCCGGTCTGAACAAGCCCGACCTGATCATCCTCGACATCCAGCTTCCGGAGATGGACGGCTATGCCGTGGCCCGCGAGCTGAAAAAAGGACCCGAGACCTGCCGCATCCCCATTGTCGCCGTGACCTCCCACGCCATGGTCGGCGATCGGGAAGCGGTCCTGGCGGCGGGCTGTGACGGTTATCTGGAAAAACCGATCAACCCGGACACCTTCGTCTCCAGCATCAAGCGGTTCCTGAACCCCGACTCCGGGATCTAGGGGGAAAACCATGAAGCGGGTCATGGTGGTCGACGACAACCAGAGCAACCTTTACCTCCTCCAGGTTCTCCTGACCGGCCATGGTTATGAGGTCGAGTCGGCCCTCAACGGGTCCGAGGCCTTGGAAAAAGCCCGGACCACCCCCCCCGACCTGCTCATCAGCGACATCCTGATGCCGGTCATGGACGGGTTCACCTTGTGCCAGAAATGGAAGACGGACCCGGACTTGAAAAAAATACCGTTCATCTTCTACACCGCCACCTACACCGACCCCAAGGACGAGAAGTTCGGCCTGAGTCTGGGAGCGGAGCGGTTCATTGTCAAACCAGCCGAGCCGGATGACTTCCTGAAGATTATCGGGGAGGTTTTGGACGAGGCCGAGCAAGGCCGGATCACTCCAGGACGGGTCTCCCTTTCCGACGAGGCTGAATACTTTCGCCATCACAACCGGGCCCTGATAAAAAAGCTGGAAGACAAGATGGTCCAGCTCGAGGAGATCAATCGACAGCTGAAGGGGCAGTTGGAGCAGCGCAAACAGGCCGAAATGGAGCGAGTCAAGCTGGAAAGACGGCTTCGTCAAGCCGAGAAGATGGAAGCCCTCGGCAACCTGGCCGGTGGAATCGCCCACGATTTTAACAACATTCTGAGTGCCATCCTCGGCTACTCGGAAATGATCCTCCGGGATCTCGAACCGGATAACCCTCAACGGGACCGCTTGTCCAAGGTCTTTCAGGCCGGTTTGAGGGCCAGAGACCTGGTCAACCAGATTCTCAACTTCTCCCGGCAGTCGGAGCTGGAAAGAAAACCCATCGACCTCAAGACCATTGTTGCCGAGTCCCTGGAGCTGTTCCGGCCTTCCCTGCCTCTGGACATTGAGTTGAAAAACGAGCTTTCCCAGGTCCCAAGCACCATTTTGGCCGACCCCACCCAGATCCAGCAGGTGGTCATCAATCTTTGTACCAACGCGGCCCAGGCCATGGCCGAATCGGGCGGTACTCTGGGCGTGGCCCTGAGGCGGATGGAGATCGGTGGAAAGTCCGATCCGGCTTACGTTAACCTGGAGCCTGGCGAGTATCTGGTCCTGTCAGTCTCGGATACCGGCCACGGCATGTCCAAGGCCACGGCCCAGCGGATCTTTGATCCCTTTTTCACCACCAAGCAAAGGGGCGAGGGAACCGGGTTGGGCCTGGCCATGGTCCAGGCCATAGTCAACAACCACCGGGGCCTGGTCGCCGTCCGCAGTGACCCGGGAAAGGGCTCCAACTTCCGCGTCTTCCTGCCCGCCATCAGCCAGGAGGAACTTCGCCGCGAGGATCTCGATTCAGTCTCGGTCATCCCCCGGGGCACGGAGAGGGTTTTGTTCGTGGACGACGAAAAGGTTTTAGTAGAGTTGGGTTGTGAAATGCTCAGCAAGCTGGGGTACCGGGTCACCGGCCTGGTGGACAGCCCGAGCGCATTGCGGCTTTTCATGGATAAGCCGGACGATTTCGACGTCCTGATCACCGACGTGACCATGCCCCGGTTGACCGGACCGGAGCTGGCCCGGGAGGCCAGAAAGGCCCGCCCCAACCTGCCGATCATTCTCTGTACCGGTTTCAGTGAGACCATCACCAACCGCCAGGGCGGATCAGGGGAGATCGACCGGGTCATCATGAAGCCCCTGACCATGAGGGAGCTGGGCTCCTCCATCCGCCAGGCCCTGGGTGAGGGTCCTCCAGATAATTGAATTATCTTCCGGTTCAAAGACCGGAAATCAGGACCTCTCCGAAACCAAATCCTTGGCCTGCCCTCCCCGGCTTGGGGATAAAGGTCCACCCCGGCCCGGGCTCCCGTCGACTACCGGTTCCGGCCTTTCCTCTGGAAGGGGTCGATCCCGGGGATCGACCCCTGAGGAGGGATCAACCGCTCATTGGGCCCAGACCACGGCGTAGGGGTCGCCGCCGCCCACGGCCACCTGGTCGGCCAGGGCGGCCGGCCCGGAGAAGTCCTTGACCTTGATGATATAACCCAGCTTCTTTTCCATGGGCAGGGCCGCCATCCCGGCCGACATCTTCACCCGGGCGATCCAGAACAAGGGGTTGGCCGGCCCGCCCTCGGGAGCGAGGTCGGCCCCGCCCGTGTCCTGCTTTACTTTTGCCCAGTCCAGCCCCAGGACCATCCCGGTGCACTTGTCGGCCTTGGCGTTGACCCTCATGGCAATGGCCAGGGGCCCGGCCGTGGAGCCGAAGTACTCGGCCGTATCCTGGCCTTTCAAAGGCAGGCCGTAGGCGCCGGCCTTGCCCATGGTCGTGTCCAGGAGGACCAGGAAGGCATCCATGGCGCATATGGGCGGCGCGCCGACAAAGACATACTTGTCTCCCGGGCCCAGGGGCAGGTTTTGTTTCAGATACTCAACGGCCACGTAACCTGAGTTGAGGCCGGGGCAGAGGTGATTGTGGAAGCAGCCCGCCCAGAGGAGCGGCCAGGAGGCCCCGCTGGCCCAGGCGTGAGAGATGCTGACGATGCCGAAGGTGCTGGGGCCCATGAGGCCGGAGGCGGCGGCCCGCCAGCCCTCGGGGGTCAATATTTTTTCCGCCGAGGCGTCGACGCTTTGGGCCTTGAAACCTTCGGTCGTCCACTTCATAAAAGCCAGCCGGCCGTCATCCTTCTTGAAAAGGGCCATCCAGAGCGGCGTCTGGGCCGGGGAGTGGACCATCAGCAGGGATCTGCTCCCCTGGCTCAGGCCGGTCACCCGGTTGATCAGGTCCAGGAAAGCCTCGGTGGAGCTGCCTTGGATTTGACCATAGCCGGCGTTGGTCAAGGCCAACAGGCCTTTCTGGCCGGGTTGGGCCTTCAGGTCGGTCATGGCCGCGGCGAGCGCTTTTTCACCCTGGCCCAGGATCGGGTCGTCCGCTGCCAATGATCCGGCCAGGGCCTGGGCGGCCGCCAGAACAAAGACCGCCGTCAGCAACCAGGTTATCAGAACAGACTGTTTTCTCATCACTTACCCTCCTTTGGAGCTAGTCCGTATCCTGACCCCCCGGCTCTTCTTGATCGGGTCCGGCCTGCGTGGCTGGGCCATGGTCTGAGGTTGATATTTATTCAGCGGACCGGCCGCGGGTCGGGTCCGTCTCGACGCTGCCTCCGCTCAAGCGGCCGGCCGCGGGCTCCCAGAGGGGCTAGTGTTAAGCGACTTGAGGGCCTCCTCCAAGGAAACCAGGCTCTGCTCGGTCAGCTCCGCCATCTCCATCAAGGAAGCTGCACTGGCCGTCTGGCCGGCCTCCTCCAGTTCCCGGGCAAAGCTCCAATACTCGTCCAGGTGGCTCCGGCCGTGGCGGAGCCAGTGCTCCAGCCTTATCTTGGCCTTCTCCTCAAAATCCATCGTCCTCTTCTCCTTTCTCGGCCAGCAGGTGGCCTTTGAGGTACTCCTCCACCGCCGCCTCCAGGGAGCGGCATTGGAAGTCGCAGCCGGCCCGATGAAGCTTGGTCAGCTCGGCGCAGGTGGAGTATTGATAGTTGGAACGGAGGGTCTCGGGCATGGGGATATATTCGATCCGCGGCCGCAGACCGAGGGCGGCAAACACGGCCCGGGCCAGATCGTTCCAGGTCCGGGCCCGGCCCGAGCCGACGTTGAAGAGACCGCAGACCCCCGGCCGGTCCAGGAAAAAGAGGGTCGCGGCCACGGCGTCGTCCACGTAGACAAAGTCGCGGGTCTGCTCCCCGTCCTTGAACTCCGGCCGGTCTGATTTGAACAATCTGATGACCCCGTCCTTCCGGACCTGCCCGAAGGCCTTGTGGACCACGCTCCGCATCCGGCCCTTGTGTCCCTCGTTGGGGCCGAAGACGTTGAAGTACTTGAGACCGACGATCCTTTGGAACCAGCCTTCCCGCCGGGCCGCCAGGTCGAAGAGGTGCTTGGAAAAGGCGTAGGCGTTGAGCGGGCGGAGCCGGCCCAGGCCTGATTCGTCGTCCCCGTAGCCCTGGCTCCCGTCGCCGTAGGTGGCCGCGCTGGAGGCGTAGACAAAACGACACCCCGGGTTTTTGAGGCTCCATTGGGCCAACCGGAGGGTGTAGCGGTAGTTGTTCTCCAGGAGATAGGCGGCGTCCGTCTCGGTGGTCTTGGAACAGGCCCCCAGGTGGAAGACGGCCTCGGCCCGGGAGTCGAACCGGCCCGCCTCCAGGAGCGGGAGGAAAGCGCCCCGGTCAAGGTAATCGACGAACTCCAGGCCGTTGAGGTTGCGCCACTTCTCCGTCCGCCCCAGGTGGTCGACCACCAGGATCTCGGTCCGGCCCCGCCGGTTCAAGGCCCTGATCAACCGGGAGCCGATGAAGCCGGCCCCGCCGGTGACGATTATCATTTTCTTTCCGCCTCCCGGCCCGGGCATTTCGCTGGTCCAGTTAGCCCCTGGATGAGGCCCGCCGAATGCTTCCCGCTCGGCCAAGGGTCCAAGCTGTTCACCACCTAAAACCGCCCCATCATCAACGCAACCATTTAAATTTTTTATTTATTTAAAATTTTCCTGGCAGCCTCATGAAATCCCCGGGAAGGCCTCACCCCTGGGCCAGGACCTCCCTGACCTGCTCCATCATCATCTCGATCAGATGGGGCAGCGGCTCCCTGCTCACCCCGGTCAACCAGACCCTCTCCTGGGTCAGGGGGAGGAGGATCTTCCAGGCTCCGGCTGAAGCCACCGCCGCGGCCGCCGCCGGAGACATCTCGCCCATCATCGAGTTGGCCAGGACGATGCTGACCGGACCGAGAATCACGTCCGCCCTTTGAGCCCCCAGGCGGATGGCGTTCTCACCCGAGGCGCAGCGGTTGGCCCCGGATTTGATCATCTGGGCCGCGGCCACGGCGTTGGTCCCCAAGCCCCAGACCTCCAGGTCGTGACCGAAGTTTTCCCGGAGGGCCTTAATCACCGCTCCGCCGATTCCGCCGCCCTGGCCGTCGATAACCGCGATTACCATCAGGCCCCTTTCCCATAAAAAATGCCGCTCAGGTGGGCCGCCCTTCTGGGCCGGCCTCGCCTTCGCGGCATTAGGTCAACGAATTTAACAGCCTGTCGGCTGGCTGGAGCGCCTGTCGGCTTCTTGCCGACAAGGGTGATTAGTAAAGGAAAATCCCCGGCCTGTCAAACCCGAACCTCGGCCTACCCCCCCTCCCCGGCCACCTTCCTCCGGTAGGCCCGCCAGGTGGTGGCCCACTGTTTGGGGTCGTCCAGGGGCTCGTGGTCGATGGTGTGGACTGTGGAGTTGTGGGGCGCGGTCTTGACCAGCTCCGGATCGGAGTAGGCCTCCCGGGCCACCTGCTCGATGATGGCCAGGTACTCGTCCAGCTCGGCCTTGGAGTACGACTCGGTGGGCTCCAAGGTGCAGGGCTCGGGCACGATGAAGGGATGGTGGCTGGTCCAGTAGTGGACCCCGTAGTCGGCCGCCCGGAGCCCCAGCTCCTCGGAGTGGACCCCGGTCTCCTCAAAGAGCTTCTCCCAGGAGTAGCGGACCTGCTCGATCCGGGGCCTGCCCGGGGCAAAGGGCGCGGAGCAGCCCTTGATCCGGAGCATCTTTTTCATGAGGTAGTTGTTGTTCAGGACCGCCACCTCGGCCGCTTCCTTCAATCCCCTCGCCCCCAGGCTGCGGCACCAGGCATAGGCCTTGAGGATCACCGGGGCCACCCCGTGGAAGGAGCGGACCTTGCCGATGGAAAGGGGCAGGTCGTGGTTGAGCCAATAGCTCTCCCCGTCGAACTCCACCACCGGCACCGGCAGGAACTTGGCCAGGTCCTCCCTGACCCCGCAGACCCCGGCCCCGGGGCCGCCGCAGCCGTGGGGGGTGGAGAAGGTCTTGTGAAGGTTGAAGTGGCACAGGTCGAAGCCGGCCTCCCGGGCCCTGGTGATGCCCAGGATGCCGTTGGCGTTGGCCTGGTCGTAGGAGCACAGCCCCCCGGCCTCATGGACCAGCCTGGTGAACTCGGTCACCTTGGGGTTGAAGATCCCGGTGTCCTCGGGGTTGGTCATCATGATCCCGGCCGTCCGGGGGCCCACGGCCGCCTTAAGGGCCTCCAGGTCCGGGTAGCCGTCCTGGTCCGGATAGAGGGTGATGATCTTGAACCCGGCCGTTTGGGCGCAGGCGGCGTTGGAGGGGTGGGAGAAGATGGTGGTGATCATCTCCTGGCGCTGCTCCCCTTCCCCCCGGGCGGCGTGAAAGGCCCGGATGATGGAGGCGTTGACCCAGATGGCCTGGGATCCGGCCGCGGGCTGAAAGGTGAAGCGGTCCATCCCCGAGATCTCTTTAAGGATCTCCTCGAAGCGGTAGATCACCTCCAGCATCCCCTGGACCGTCTCCCGGGGTTGGAGGGGGTGGAGGGCGGCCACCTTGGGCGAGGCGGCCAGCTGGTCGTTGACCTTGGGGCTGTACTTCATGGTGCAGGTCCCCTGGCCCACGTCCACGTTCAGGTCGGCCCCCAGGTTCTCCTGAGAGAGCCGAAGATAATGGCGCAGGACCCGGGGTTGGGCGATCTCGGGCAGGGCCGGGGGGTTCTCCCGCCGCATCCCCTGGGGCAGCCCGGCCAGGACGTCGCCCGCCGCCTCCCTGATCCCCTCCTCCGGCCGGGAGACCATGATCCCCCGCTCGCCCGGGGCGTGGAGCTCGAAGATGATCGGCTCGTCCCACCTGGCCTGGTGGAACCGCCTTAACACCGGCCGGCCGTTCTCGGACCTCTCTTTGGTGATGTCCCTCATCCCAAAATCTCCTTTAAGGCCTCGGCCAGTCCGTCCAGGTCGGCCTGGGTATGGACCTCGGTCACGCAGTAGAGGGCGCAGTTCTCGAGCTCCGGGAAAAGCGGGCTTAAACTCAGCCCGCCGAAGATCCCCCGCTCCAGGAGCTCGGCGTTGATCTCGGCCACCCGCCTCCCGGTCTCCCTGAAGTCCACCACGAACTCCTTGAAGGAGGCCCCCTTTAACGCCGGGGCCCGGACCCCGGCCAGCTGGTTCAGCTTCAGGGCCAGGTAGCGGGAGCGCTGGAGGATCCCCTCCCCCAGCTCGGCCATCCCCTTGGGCCCCATCAGGGCCAGGTAGACCCCGGCGGTGATCCCCCACAGGGCCGAGGCGGTCCCGACCCACTCCCGGCCCTTCTCCCGGAGGGCGAAAGAGGTCCTCTCCCAAGCCACGTCGCCGAAGCCGTACTCCCCCTCGACCCTGGTCGGGGCCAGGCCGAAGAGGCGGGAAGGGTACTCCATGACGTACCTCTCCTCGTCCCTGGTGGCGATGAACCCGGCCTGGCCGCCGCCGAAATTCAAGTGCATCCCCAGGGGCTGGAGATCGCCGCAGACGATGTCCGCCCCGTAGCGGACAGGCGGGGTCAAGACCCCCAGGCTGGTGGGGTCGACCCCCACCACCATCTCGGCCCCGGCCCGGTGGGCCGCCTCAGCGATCTCCCGCCCCCGGCCCTCGATGGTCCCCAGAAAGGACGGGTTGTCCAGGTAGACCGCAGCCGTGTCCTGGTCCAGGCCCTTTTTAAGCTCGGCCAGGTCCAGCTCCCCGGTCCGGCCCTCAAAGCCGATGGTCATGATCTCCACCGCCCCTAAAGCGTAATCCCTGATCTTGGAGAGCTTGTCCGGGTTGACGGTTCTCGCCACCAGGGCCTTGGGCCGGCCGGTCATCCGGGCGGCCATCCTGATGGCCGTGGCCGCGGCCTGGAAGCCGTCGTAGGTGGGCACGTTGACCATCTCCATCTCCAGGAGCTCACCCATCAGGGAGGCCGTCTCGAAGAGGGCCTGGAACCTGCCGTGGTCGTCGTAGGGCTCCCCGGCGTAGGCGGTCAGGAACTCGCTCCGGCGGTTGATCTCGTCGCAGACGGCCGGAACCTGGTGCTGGTAGCAACCCCCGCCCAGGAAGCTGAGGTTCTCCCGGCAGGTCCTGTTCTTGGCCAGGATCCTCTCCAGGTGCCTTCTCAAGCTCTCCTCCGAGGGGAGCGGGGGGGGAAGTTGAAGCTCCCCCCGGAGGCGGAGCTCCTCCGGAACGTCCGAAAAAAACTCGTCCACGCTCTCAACCCCGCACTCCTTGAGCATCTCCGCCTTGACCCCGGGGGCGGAGTTGGGGATGTAGGGATGGATAAAAGGCTTGTCCTGGCTCATATCTTTCTCCGTTCAGGTTTCTCCGTTGAGGCTGGGTTAGCTTCCGGCTCCCTTGGGGACCGGTTTTGCCTGACAGGATAGGCCACCCGCCGGCCAGCGTACCACTAAAAAAACCGTGCCGGGACCGAGTTTCCCAGTGACATTTCAACCCGCTACCTGGCTGCACCTAAATTGTCGCCAATATTAATATAGTATTTATTTTGTCCATTAACTCCACTTTAAATCGAATAGTGACCGTGCAATAAAATAATATTTGCGAGAATCAATAATTTATTACCATACACAATAACAGTAAATGTGTTTAAAATAATTCATATGTCCTTAATATCATAAACAAAATGAAAGAAAGCTCTCTGTTAATCAATATATAAACCAGACTTTCCAGGGCCAAGGTGGCAAATAATGGGAGAAGATGAAAAGTCCATGCCCCCTTAACTTCTCCTTTGGTTAGCCCATCTGAATCATGATTTATTTGACTGCAAAATTAGGAATGAGCTATACTAAAATTGGTTGTCAAGTCGACCAGACAGATTGGATAGAGAAAAATCATCGTCAACAAAAATCCGTTTTGAATTATATTTAAGTGTTTCGTGAAAATTTACGATCCAACCGGCAGAGCGAAAATATGTGTGTGTGACAATTATATCCAATAGTAGTATTGCATTATGGAGTGATTTCATATGCCCAGCGATGATAACAACCAATCTAGAAACGTTCACATATTAGCCAGAATGGTAAGAGCATTTATTAGAGTAGTTGCTGGTTTATTGGCAACTTTTTTTATATTTTTAAAATGGGATAGTCAAAAGGTAATAGGCTATGCAATATCGGCAACAGCTAATTCAATAATAGAATACGCGCTCGCTATATATTTTATTTCTTGGGTACTTGGATCGCAGTTTGATACATCTAGGCAAGAAGACGGATGTTCTGTTTCTGACAAATCAAAACCAACACAAGCCGCGTTTGGAATGATGGCATTAATTGCTATTATATTTGGAATTATTTGTTGGATTTATTATTTTGTAAAGGGACCGGAAAAGATTTTCTACATTATGTCCTTTTTAGGTATATTTATAATATTTAATATCCTCGGATACATGTATATGTTAAAAACATATACATTACCTAATATTATTAGATCATTCGATGAATATATTAAAAATAAAGACAAAACAAATTTCCTTAAATTATCGTTAATTACAGAGTATATTTCTGGAAGATGGCAATGGATAAGACTTATAACAGGTTTGTTTTTATGCTTATTAATCACTTGTCTTATATTGTATGGAAGCGGAGATTATATTTCACCATATTTATTTAATATTCCACCAAACACAATATACGCAATAATGATATTATTTTATATCCTATTCATTGAGATGTGGATGTGGTGCAAGAGAGTATGGATATTTTACTCTCTTAGAAACATTGATAAACTCGCATATTATGACGGTAAATTTCCTAATTATAATTTTAATAAAATTACAAAATATTTAACCTAGTCATTATAAAAAATTTTTCCCCAAATAAATAAATTGTTACAATATATAATGATTCTATTATAACAAATTTTTCTTCAATCCTGCCGGTTAATTAATATACTTTTTTAGAGTTTGATTTATTGGGTTATTTTGACTCATAGAACATTGAACAATATGGCATAGAGTTCTTGATATCTGTGATTATACCTGAGCATAACATCTGTTAGATGAAAATAAAGGATGGAAATAGTCAGGACGGTAACTTCATCAGTCTAGCCTTGGCAAATGCTCAAAGGGACCCCATCCTATTGATATGGTTCTTGCCGTTTGTGCATTCATGGCTTCCATTGGGGATTCAGCAATGCATCCCGTAACCCAGATCAACCAAACCGTCATAACCTCTCCAATCAGTCGGTGTGGATGAAAGTAACCGGATCGACTTTACCCCAAAATACTCTGAAGAGTGGCTTTGACGTACGCTGGGATGACCTTGGTGTTGACCTTGCTGCCTCTGTGAAGTACCTGGAGACCTGGGTTTTGCCGACCCCACCTCGCCCTCTTTTCCCTTTGATTTGCTTGGCTCTGAAGTAGGCCTCATCAACCTCCATTTCGCCCCGAAAATTCGATCCATGTTCGTACATCTCAGCGATCCGGGCGCGTTTCATGTTCAGGTGGCTATTGACCTGGTTTCGGCTATGGCCTGTCAGATAGGAGATTTTGAAGGCCTCGATGATAATAGCGATATAAATGACTAACTAAATAAATCGATACACAGTATCTTGTGCCCACGCGTACCCTTGTTTTTCATTGCTCGGGTTACGGTTATGGTGCATCGCTATATTCTTTACTATTCAGGCTCCTTTCTTTTATGAACTTCCATCATTAAAAGTCACCGAGGTGACCAGCCGATCCGGGAGGAAACCCAGCCCACCCATAGCTTCTCTTAACCGCATCCAGGACAAGACGATAGCCCCGCGGTTGACTTTCTCCACCCTCAGTTGCTATGTTCATTCCTTCATCAGGATCAGCTTTCATTAAAGGTTTTCAGACCGGGTCAGTTCCATTCCATGGTTTTGAAACGGGGGTTCCGGATAGGAGGGCGGACCGGCCGCCGGCTGGGAAGCCCTCCGCCCAAGAGCGGTAAAAAAAGGGAGGGAAAGCATGAAAGGCCGGTTCAATGGTTTTATCATCCTGTCTCTGGTGATTGCAGTCAGCCTGGCCCTGCTGGCCCCGCCGGCCCTGGCCGGCAAGAAGGACGACACCCTTTACGTCGCCTTTGAGAAGGAGCTGGAGAACGTCGACCGCTACTTCAACACGGCCCGGGAGGGGATCGTCTTTGCCCGCCACGTCTACGACAACCTCCTCTGGCGCGATCCCCAGACCATGGAGTACAAGGGTCTCCTGGCCAAGTCCTGGACCTGGGTCGACGACCTCACCCTGGACCTGGAGATCCGGGAGGGGGTGACCTTCCACAACGGGGCCAAGCTGACCGCCGACGACGTGGTCTACACCCTCAACTGGGTCATCGACCCGGCCAACAAGGTCCTGGTCAGAAGCTACGTGGACTGGATGAAGAACGTGGAGAAGATGGGCGATTACAAGGTCCGGGTCCACCTGGTCAAGCCCTTCCCGGCGGCCATGGAGTACTTCTCCGGGGCCAACCCCATCTACCCCAAGGACTACTACGCCGAGGTCGGTCCCAAGGGCTTCGGGTTGAAGCCCATCGGCACCGGGCCTTACAAGTGCGTCGAGCTGGACCCGGGCAAAAAGTACGTCCTGGTCAAGAACGAGAACTACTTCGCCGACAGCCCCAAGGGCCAGCCCTCCATCGGCAAGATCGTCTGGCGGACCATCCCCGAGGTCAACACCAAGGTGGCCGAGCTGATGACCGGCGGCCTGGACTGGATCTGGCTGGTGCCCAAGGACCAGGCCCAAAAGCTGGCCCAGGCCCCCAACCTCACCGTGGTCGCCGCCGAGACCATGCGGATCGCCTTCTTGATGATGGACGCGGCCAACCGGACCGAGGAGACCCTGGGAATAAAGAACCCCTTCAAGGAGCTCAAGGTCCGCCAGGCGGTCAACTACGCCATCAACCGGGAGGCCATCTCCAAGAACCTGGTCGGCGGCCAGTCCCGGGTGGTCGACTCGGCCTGCTTCCCGACCCAGTTCGGCTGCACCAGTGACGTCATGAAGTACGAGTACAACCCGGAGAAGGCCAAGAAGCTCCTGGCCGAGGCCGGCTACCCGGACGGTTTCGAAGTCGACCTCCAGGGCTATCGCGACCGGCCCTACGCCGAGGCCATGGTCGGGGACCTGAGGGCGGTGGGGATCAAGGCCAACCTGGTGATGATGCAGTACTCCGCTCTCAGGGAGAAGACCAGCGCCGGCAAGGTCCAGCTCAACTTCCAGACCTGGGGCTCCTACTCCATCAACGACGTCTCGGCCATCGACAGCTACTTCTTCCTCTTCGATCCCATGGATATGACCCGCGATCCCCAGGTCCGGGACTGGATCAACGAGGGCGACTCCTCCATCGATCCCGAGGTCCGCAAGGCGGCCTACGCCAAGGCCCTCAAGAGGATCGCCGAGCAGGCCTACTGGGTCCCCATGTTCACCTATGTCTCCAACTACTGCTTCAGCAAGGACCTGAACTTTGTCCCCAATCTCGACGAAGTGCCCAGGTTCTACCTGGCCAAGTGGAATTAACCAACCTGCCCCGTCGCGGTCAAACCTGGTCCGCGACGGGGCCCCGCTCCTTTCCCCAGGCTAGGACCGGAGCCCGTCCTCCGGAGGCGACCCCAAGGCCATGCTGACCTACGCCTTCAAAAGAATCGCCCTGGCCGTCCTGGTGGCCGTGACCGTCTCCATGGTCAGCTTCATGCTGATCAGGATGTCCGGCGACCCGGCCATCGCCCTGGCCGGAGAGAACGCCTCCCCGAAGGAGGTGGAGTTCGTTCGCCAGCAGTACGGTTTTGACCGGCCCCTGGTGATCCAGTACCTGGAATGGGCCCAAAGGACCCTCAAGGGAGACCTGGGCGAGTCGCCTTACTTCAAGCAGCCGGTCAGGGACATCATCAAGACCCGGATCGGGGTGACCATGACCCTGGGGCTCGCCGCCCTGTGCTTCGCCGTGGTCCTCTCCATCCCCCTGGGGGTCCTGGCCGCGGTCAGGCCCAACACCTGGCTGGACCGGCTGGCCCTGTCCATCTCGGTCATGGGCCAGGCCATGCCCTCCTTCTGGTTCGGCCTGATCATGATCATCGTCTTCGGGGTCATGCTTCGCTGGCTGCCCATCTCCGGGAGCGAGACCCCGGCCCACTTCGTCATGCCCACCATCGCCCTGGGCTACTACGCCGCCCCGGCCTTCATGCGGTTGACCCGCTCGGGGATGCTGGAGGTCCTGGCCTCGGACCACATCCGGACCGCCCGGGCCAAGGGGCTCAGGTGGGGCCGGATTCTCTTCAAGCATGCGCTTAGAAACGCCATCATCCCGGTGGTCTCCCTGGCCGCGGTCCAGTTGGGGTTCATGCTCGGCGGGTCCATCGTCATCGAATCGGTCTTCGCCCTCCACGGGATCGGCTACCTGGCCTGGGTCTCCATCGGCCGCTCCGACCTGCCCGTGGTCCAGGCCATCGTCCTCCTCCTCTCCCTGATCTACGTCCTCCTGACCTTTTTAAGCGACCTTCTCAACGCCTTCCTGGATCCCAGGATCAGGGTCAAGTAGCCATGGAAGCGGAGAAAGTCAGAGAGGGCGGGTTTGAGATCGGTCTGGGCCTGGAGGTGGTCTTCCCCACCCCCGGCCAGATCATGCAGCGCCGGATGCTGGCCCACAAGGGCTTTCTCATCGGCGGGGTGGTCTTTATCCTGGTGGTCCTGATGGCCCTCTTCGCCGCCCAGATCTCCCCCCACGACCCCTACCGCCAAGACCTGGCCCAAAGGATGATCCCGCCCATCTGGCAGGCGGAAGGGACCTGGAACCATCCCCTGGGCACCGACAGCCTGGGCCGGGACTACCTGAGCCGGCTTTTCTACGGCTGCCGGATCTCGCTCCTCATCGGCTTCACCTGCATGCTCATCGCCCTGGTCATCGGCACGGTCTTGGGGCTTACGGCCGGCTACTTCGGGGGCAAGGTGGACCTGGCCGTCAGCTTCCTCATCACCGTCCGCCTGGCCCTGCCGGCGGTCCTGGTGGCCATCGCCGTAGTGGCCCTCATCGGCGGCTCCATGAAGGTGGTGATCATCGTCCTGGGCTGTCTCATCTGGGACCGCTTCGCCGTGGTTTTAAGGTCCTCCACCCAGCAGATCAGGTCCATGGACTATGTCAGCGCGGCCAAGGCGGCCGGCTGCTCGGTCCCCTGGATCATGATCAGGGAGATCATGCCCAACCTCCTCAACAACCTGGTGGTGGTGGCCACCCTGGAGATAGGCCGGGCCATTCTTTTGGAGGCGGCCCTCTCCTTTTTGGGGATGGGGGTCATGCCCCCCACCCCCTCCTGGGGGTTGATGATCTCCGAGGGCAAGGAGTTCATGCTCTTCGATCCCTACCTGATCACCATCCCCGGGGTGGCCCTCTTCATCCTGGTCCTGGGGATGAACCTCCTGGGCGACGGGCTGCGCGATGTGACCGCCCCGGAGGGGAGAACATGAGCCCCCTCCTGGAGGTCCGGGGGCTCAACGTGGACCTGCCGCTGGCGGCCGGGGTCCTTCACGCGGTCAGGGAGGTCAGCTTCTCCCTGGAAAAGGGCGAGACCTTGAGCCTGGTGGGGGAGTCGGGCTGCGGGAAGTCCATGACCGCCCTGGCGATGATGGACCTCCTTCCCCCCGGGGCCGTCCGCCGGGCCGAGAGGTTGACCTTTGAAGACCGGGACCTGGCCAAGGCCGCCGAGTCGAAAATGGCCGCCTTGAGGGGGGCCCGGATGGCCATGATCTTCCAGGAGCCCATGACCTCCCTGGATCCCTGCTACACCATCGGCAACCAGCTCGAGGAGGCCCTCCTGGTCCACCGCCGGGTCAGCCGCCGGGAGGCCCGCAACCGGGCCGTCTTTCTCCTGGAGAAGGTGGGCATCACCGCCGCCTCCTCCAGGTTGAAGCAGTACCCCCACCAGCTCTCCGGAGGCTTGAGACAGCGGGTCATGATCGCCATGGGCCTGATGTGCGGCCCGGCGATGATCATCGCCGACGAGCCCACCACCGCCCTGGACGTGACCATCCAGGCCCAGATTCTGGCCCTTCTGGCCTCGGTCCAGAAGGAGTTCGAGATGGGGATGATCCTCATCACCCACGACCTGGGGGTGGTGGCCCGGGTGGCCGACCGGCTGGCGGTGATGTACTGCGGGATGGTGGTCGAGACCGGGACGGTCAAGGAGGTCTTTGAGCGCCCCCTCCACCCCTACACCAGGGGGTTGATGGACTGCATCCCGGTCCCGGGCAAGAGCCTCAAGGGGCGGAAGCTGGGCTCCATCCCGGGGATGGTCCCCACCCCCATCGGGGAGCTGACCGGCTGCCCCTTCCGCAACCGCTGCTCCCGGGCTCGGGGGGAGTGCGCCGGCTCCGGGATCGGGCTTAAGGAGCTCTCCCCCGGGCGGGCCTACCGCTGCCTCCTCAGTCCCCAGGACTGCCTGGCCGGGAGGGTCTGATAATGGAGCCGCCGGTCCTCCAGACCGTCGACCTGACCAAGGTCTACCAGGTCAGCGCCGGAGCCTTCAAGGGCAAGCTTCCCCTCCAGGCCGTGGGCGGGGTCTCGCTGGCCGTTCCCCGGGGCAGCGTCCTGGGACTGGTGGGCGAGTCCGGGTGCGGCAAGACCACGGTGGCCAAGATGGTCCTGGGCTTGGAGGAGCCTAGCGGGGGAGACATCCTTCTGTCCGGCCAGAGCCTGAAAAAGCTCAGCAGCAAGGAGATCGCCGGCCGGGTCCAGCCGGTCTTCCAGGATCCCTACTCCTCCTTGAACCCCCGCAAGTCCATCGGCTCGATCATCTCCCTGCCCTTGCGGGCCCTGGGCCTGGGTCGCCGGGCCGAGCAGGAGGAGAAGGTCCAGGAGATCATGGAGGTGGTGGGGCTGCCCCCCCGCCTCCGGCACAACTACCCCAACCAGCTCTCCGGGGGCCAGCGCCAGAGGGTGGCCGTGGCCCGGGCCCTGATCATGAGACCGGAGCTGGTTCTCTGCGACGAGCCCACCTCGGCCCTGGACGTCTCGGTCCAGGCCCAGATCCTCAACCTCCTCATGGACCTCCGCCAGGAGCTGAACTTGACCTATGTCCTCATCAGCCACGACCTGGCCGTGGTGGAGCACATGGCCACCAGGGTGGCGGTCATGTACCTGGGCCGGATCGTGGAGGAGGCCGAGACCGAGGCCCTCTTCCGAAACCCCCGCCATCCCTACACCCAGGCCCTCCTCAGCTCGGTCCTGACCCCCGAGCCGGGCTTAAGTCTGCCCGAGACCCACCTGGGGGTGGCCTACCCCAACCCCATCGACCCCCCTTCGGGTTGCACCTTCCATCCCCGCTGCCCCAAGGCCGACGACCGCTGCTCCCGGGAAAGACCCCGGCCGGCCTTGGCGGACGGCAGCCTGGTGGAGTGCCACCACCCCGCCCCGGGGTAAGACCAAGTTGCCTTTCAAAGGCAACTCGGGTCAGCGCGCCCGCCTAGGCGCGCCGAGCTCGTAAGGCCGGCAAACCCACGCCTTTGCCGGCCGTCCGCAATCAAAGCCTTCTGTTGGCTTTGGTTGCGAAAACTTTATAAGACCGGCCCCCGTTCCGTATTCACTTTTCTACGCCGACTTGGTATTAACCTAGGGAGCCGGCCCGACCAGATCACTCTTTTACCCCTCGCCGGAGAGGAGTACAGTGGTCCGGATTCGGTTTGCCCTCTCGTGACGAACAGGAGATAAGGAGAAGGAGCATGGATTTCGCGCTTACCGACGAGCAGAGGATGGTCCGGGACACGGCCCGCCGTCTGGCCCAGGAGACCATAAAGCCCATCGCCGCCGAGTTGGACCAGAGCCACCGCTTCCCCACCGAGATATGCAACCAGCTGGCCGAGCTGGGTCTTCTGGGCATCTTTGTTCCCCAGGAGTACGGCGGCTCGGAGATGGACTACGTCTCCTACGCCGTGGCCATGATCGAGATCGCCAAGGCCTGCGCCTCCTGCAGCTGCATCATGGCCACCCACAACTCCCTCTACTGCTACCCCGTCCTGGCCTACGGGACAGAGGAGCAGAAGAAGAAGTACCTGGTCCCGGCGGCTAAAGGAAAGAAGATCGGCTGCTTCGGCCTGACCGAGCCCGGGGCCGGCTCCGACGCCGGGGGCCTCCGGACCAAGGCCGTTCAGGACGGGGACGAGTGGGTCATCAGCGGCCAGAAGATCTTCATCACCAACGGCATGGCCGCCAACCTGGCCGTCATCGCCGCCCTCACCGAGCCGGACCAGGGGGCCAGGGGGATCTCCTGCTTTATCATGGAGCTGGACGGTCTGAAGGGTTTCAGCCGGACCCCCATGAACAACAAGCTCGGCATCCACGCCACGGCCACGGCCGAGCTCAACTTCGACGAGGTCAGGCTCCCCGCCGACAGCTTCCTGGGAGCCAGGGGCAAGGGCCTCAGCCAGATGCTGACCACCCTGGACGGGGGCCGGATCGGCATCGCCAGCCAGGCCTTGGGCATCGGCCGGGCGGTTCTGGAGGAGGCCCTGGAGTACACCAAGACCAGGGAGCAGTTCGGCAAGCCCCTGGCCAAGTTCCAGTCGGTCCAGTTCAAGCTGGCCGACATGGCCGCCGACCTGGACGCGGCCGAGCTGCTCATCCTCCGGGCGGCCTGGCTGGTCCAGAACAAAATGAGCTACCAGAAGGAAGCGGCCATGGCCAAGATGTACGCCTCGGACGTATCCATGAAGGCCGCGGTGGAAGGGATTCAGCTCCTGGGCGGTTACGGCTACTTCAACGATTACCACATGGAACGCCACCTGCGCGACGTGAAGATCACCCAGATCTACGAGGGAACCAACGAGGTGATGCGGATGGTCATCGCCCGCAACCTGCTTAAGTAAATATCTTGAATCGGCTCGGCCGGGCCGCTCCCAAGCCTCCCTCAAGGCTTCGGAACGGCCCGAGCCCCCGGGAAGGATAATTGATGGCCCTCAAGACCGGTCAGGAGTACGTCGACTCCATAAAGGCCCTGAACCTGAAAGCCAACCTCATGGGCGCCCAGGCCGAGGGGCTGCCGGACAACCCCCTGGTCTCCCCCTCCATCAGGGCCGTGGGGCTGACCTTTGACTGCGCCCACGCCGAGGAAACCCAGGAGCTCTTCCGGGTGGTCTCGCCCCTGACCGGAGGGGAGGTCAACCGCTTCACCCACCTCCACCAGAGCCCCCAGGACCTGATGAACAAGGTCATCATGCAGCGTTACTGCGGGCACGCCACCGGCTGCTGCTTCCAGCGCTGCGTGGGCATGGACGCGGCCAACGCGGTCTACTCCTCCACCTTCGACTGCGATCAGGCCCACGGGACGGGCTACCACCGCCGCTTTATCGACTACTGGAGCTTTATCCAGGACAACGACCTGGTGGTCGACGGGGCCATGACCGACCCCAAGGGCGACCGGTCCAAAAGACCCTCGGCCCAGGCCGACAAGGACGTCTTTTTAAGGGTGGTCGACCGCTCCCCGGAGGGGATCGTGGTCCGGGGGGCCAAGCTCCACCAGACCGGGATGCTCAACTCCCACGAGATCATGGTCATGCCGACCATGAGCCTTAAGAACGGTGAGGAGGAGTTCGCGGTCTGCTTCGCCGTGCCCACCAACACCAAGGGGATCCACTACCTCTACGGCCGCCAGACCTCCGACACCAGGAAGCTGGAGGAGATCGGGCTGGACGTGGGCAACCCCCTTTTCGGCGGCCAGGAGGTGATGACCGTCTTCGACAACGTCTTTGTCCCCTTGGAAAGGGTCTTCCTGGACGGGGAGGTGGACCTGGCCGGGACCCTGGTCGAGCGCTTCGCCGCCTACCACCGCCAGAGCTACGGGGGCTGCAAGGTCGGGGTGGGCGACCTCCTCATCGGGGCCTCGGCCCTGATCGCCAAAATGAACGGGGTGGACCAGGCCTCCCACATCAAGGACAAGCTGGTGGAGATGATCCACCTCAACGAAACCCTCTTCTCCTGCGGCATCGCCTGCTCCACCCTGGGGCACCCCACCCCGGCCGGCAACTACGAGGTGGACATGCTCCTGGCCAACGTCTGCAAGCTCAACGTCACCCGCTTCCCCTACGAGCTCGCCCGCCTGGCCACCGACATCGCCGGCGGGCTTCTGGGGACCATGCCCCCGGCCCAGGCCCTGGACGATCCCCAGACCGGGCCCTACATCCGGAAGTACCTGGCCGCGGCCCAAGGGGTGGAGGTGGTGGACCGGATGAAGGTCCTCCGTCTCATCGAGAACCTGGTGGCCGGGGCCGGGAGCGTGGCCTACCTGATCGAGTCCA
>Ga0068714_10003085_pt1 | contig 20246 bp, 23 predicted proteins | sample MTBNYHSulfiMetaG_FD_62988 | JGI IMG/M metagenome (GOLD analysis project Ga0068714, IMG submission 62988) | Enrichment culture microbial communities from rom New York Harbor, USA that are MTBE-degrading - MTBE-NYH (New York Harbor Sulfidogenic)... | ecosystem: Environmental > Aquatic > Marine >... | reverse complement strand
CCATGCCGCTGTTATACTAAAATCTAACTATTTTATGCAAACACCTTTGCCTCGCCTTTCGGCGAGCCACTTTCATCCCGCCAGCAAGCTGGCGGGTATTCAGTGGAGTTCTTTATAAAATTAGCTACACGCACTGACGAGACGGCCTTATCATAATTTACACGTTGTTTCACTGTCAACCGTGGTTACTATCTTGACAGTTAGCCTGTGGTACCGCTTATAATTAAGTTGACTTGTGCTGGACACTTTTGACCACTCAACTACCCGCTGGTTTGCCACTAAAAAGCCAGTTGTTCAGTTTAGCCTGGCAGGCCGATGATATTACCCCGACTCACCATCCACAGGCAATCAACGACGCAAAGAGGGGGGCACTTTGGAATACTTTTTAACTGAAGACCAGAAGACCATGCAGAATCTGGCCAGAAGGATTGCGGAAGAAAGAATACTGCCGGTACGGGCCGAGCTCGATGAAAAGGAAGAATTCCCCTGGGAGATAATAAAAGACCTGGCCGATAGCGACATGTTCCGTGTCTTTATCCCGGAACAATATGACGGGCTGGGGGGAGGCTGCCTTGACCTGTGCCTGGTGGTGGAGGAACTGAGCCGGGCCTGCAGCGCCGTGGCCGTCAGCTATGCGGCTGTTGACCTGGGCATCATCCCACTACTGGATTACGGTACCGAAGAGCAGAAGCAGAAATACCTGCCAGATGTGGCTGCCGGGAAGAGACTGGCTGCCTTCGCTCTCACCGAGCCGACAGCCGGCAGTGACGCCAGCGCCATCAGAACAACGGCGGAAAAAGTAGCCGGAGGCTACGTACTCAACGGTACCAAACAGTTTATCACCAATGGCGGCGAGGCGGAGATATATACTGTTATCGCCCTCACTGACAGGACAAAGGGGGCCAGAGGTGCCAGCGCTCTTATTGTCGAGAAAGATACGCCTGGCTTTTCGTTCGGCAAGAAAGAGAAGAAGATGGGTATCCGTGCTTCGGCTACCCGGGAGCTTATTTTCCAGAACTGCCTGGTGCCCGAGGAGAACATCATCGCACGGGAAGGGATGGGATTTATCATCGCCATGAAGCTCTTTGATAAGTCACGCCCGGGCATAGGGGCCCAAGCTATTGGCGTGGCGCAGGGAGCCCTGGAAGCCGCCGTAGACTATGCCCGAGAGCGTATCCAGTTCGGGCACCCCATTATTTCCCTCCAGGCCGTCCAGCATATGCTGGCTGATATGGCTACTCAGGTTGAAGCGGCCAGGGCCCTAGTCTACGCCGCCGCCCGCATGGTTGACAGCGGCGCCAGGAATGTCAGCGAAGAATCAGCCATGGCCAAGGTCTTTGCTTCAGACGTAGCCATGAAGGTTACTACCGACGCGGTGCAGATTCTTGGCGGTGCCGGTTACATGCGAGATTATCCGGCTGAGAAAATGATGCGAGATGCCAAGATTACCCAGATATACGAAGGCACCAACCAGGTACTGAGAAACGTTATCGCTCTCGAATTGCGGAAGAGAAAAGGAAAGCGAGCATGAATGTCATTGTCTGCTTAAAGCAGGTTCCGGGCACCACCAAGGTTACCATCGACCCCCAGACCAATACCCTGGTGAGACAGGGAATCGAGAGCATCACCAATCCCTTTGATACCTACGCCCTTGAGGAAGGAGTCCGCCTCAGAGAGCGCTACGGGGGCAAGGTTACCGCCATCAGCATGGGCCCTCCCCAGGCTGATACGATGCTCAAGGACGCCATCAGCGTGGGTGCTGACGATACCGCCCTGATTTGCGATAGCGCCCTGGCCGGTTCCGATACCTGGGCTACCGCCTACGTTCTGGCCAGGGCAGCCGGGGAAATAAACGAATACGACCTGATTATCTGCGGACGGCAAACACTGGACGGCGATACCGGACAGGTCGGGCCGGAAATGGCCGAGATGCTGGGGATACCCTTCATTGCCTATGTCAGTAAAATTGAAGAGATAGAAAACGGACGGATGCAGGTCCAGCGTATGGTGGAAGACGGCTATGAGACCATTGAGACAACCCTGCCCGCCGTGATTACTGTGGTCAAAGAGATAAACGTCCCCCGTCTCCCCTCCCTCCGCGGACTGGCCAGAGCCAGGAGTGCCTCAATACCTGTCTGGAAAGCAGAAGAACTGGGTATCGATAAAAACATGGTAGGACTTTCCGGCTCGGCCACCAGAGTTATCAGGATATTCTACCCGCAAAGAGTCAGCCAGGCTCAAATATTCGAGGGAAGCATGGAAGACAAGGTGGACAGTCTGGTTGAGAAACTAAGAGAGGCAAAGTTAATCTAGGAGTAGCTGGAAACATGGGAATTCGTATTGACCTTGATAAGTGCACGGGCTGCGGTACCTGTATCATGTACTGCCCCTTTGATTTAATTGACCTCGTCGACCAGAAGGCCCAGGTCAAGGAGGGCTGCAACCTCTGCGGCGCCTGCCGGGACGCCTGTAGCTACGATGCTATCATTATAGAAGCGGAGCCACAGCCGACAGATACAGGTGACAGCCATCAGGGAATATGGGTCTTTGCTGAACAAAGGGATGGCAAGATAAAAAGTGTGGCCTATGAGCTACTTTCCAAAGGCAGAGAACTGGCCGATACCCTGAACACAGAACTATGTGCTGTCTGCTTCGGTCATGACCTCGGCGAAGTGGAAGAGCTGATTGCCCACGGTGCCGATAAGGTCTATCTGGCCGACGACCCGGCCCTGGCCAGCAACCAGGAGGATTTATATACCGGGGAACTGGTCAGGCTGGTTCGGGAATACAGGCCGGAGATTGTCCTGGCCGGAGCCACCTCGCTGGGACGCTCCTTTATTCCCAGAGTCGCCGCCATCCTGAAGACAGGACTGACCGCCGATTGCACCGGCCTGGAAATTGATACCGAGAAAAGGCTGCTCCTGCAGACCCGCCCCACCTTTGGCGGCAATGTCATGGCCACCATTATCTGCCAGGCGAAAAGGCCGCAGATGTCAACCGTCCGCCCCCGCGTATTCAAGAAGGGTGCGCCAGGTAATAACCGAAAGGGAGAGATAATAAAGGTTGATTTCAAAAAAGAGCGCATCACCTCAAGAACCAGACTGCTCAATTTTGTTGAGGACTTAACGGAAAGGGTGAAACTTGAAGATGCCGATATTATCGTCTCCGGAGGAAGAGGGCTGGGCAAGCCGGAAAACTTTTCCCTGATTGAGGGGCTGGCCAAGGTTATGGGGGCAGCAGTGGGCTCATCCCGCCCCCCGGTTGACGAAGGGTGGATTCCTTATTCCCACCAGGTCGGCCAGACAGGCAAGACCGTCTGCCCCAGGCTTTATATTGCCTGCGGTATCTCCGGAGCAGTGCAGCACCTGGCCGGTATGCAGACCTCGGACACCATCGTGGCCATCAACAGCGACCCCGGCGCCCCTATCTTTGAAGTAGCCACCTACGGCATTGTCGGTGACCTCTTTGAGGTGGTGCCCCTGCTGACTGAAAAACTGAAGGGGTAACTGTTCGTATCACCTGATTTAGAAAGATTTCCTCAACTTGGCTCAAGGATTCCAAACACCTTTGTGTTATAATATGGACATGAGGGGTCTCTAAAATGAAAGCAGTTGAATCGAGGGCTGAGGTCTATCTGATGGCTCTTCAATCTCTGTCTAAGGCAGAGAAAGAAGCTGTGATTTCTCGCTTACTGGAAGACCCAAATCTAGGGGAAGACATACTTGATCTGGCGGTCATCCAGCAGCGCCAGCGAGAGCCAGCCAGACCTTTACGAGATTATCTCGCCGATAGACAGCAGCGAGCCGCTTAAAAAGCTACCACCCCATCACCACCGACACGATAATGACCACCGCCGCGACACACACCAGAGACGGGATTATCTTCCTGAAGACATCGGCGTTTATTCTGGGCAGCACTTTGATACCAGCGTAGTTGCCGACAAACAGAGCCGGCAAAAGGATAGCTACCTTGGTCATGAGACCGCCAGTAACCATCCCCAGAGAGGAAAAGGCACCAATACACAGCACACCGATGAGCAGGAAATAAGCCGCCAGTGTGGCCACAAATCTCTGCGTGACCAGACCCTGATTAAGCAGGAAAAGCACCACCGGCGGCCCGCTCAGGCTGGTGCTGCCCGCCAGCACCCCGCTGATGCCACCAGCCACGCCACAACCAAGGGTATCCCGCTTAAACTGGTGGGAGTGTCCCAGCAGCAACAGCACCGAGAAGGGAATAACCAGCCCGGCGATGGCCAGTTTTATGATTGACGGGTCAAGTCTGACCAGCAGATAGGTCCCCAGCGGTATGCCAACAATACCACCCAGACTGATAAATAGAAATCTTCTGAAATCAACATACCGTCTCGTTTGCCACAACACCAGTATATTGGTGACTGTGCCCAGGATGATATTCATCACCACCACTGATTTGGCATCAAAGACGAGTGTCAGGAGAGGGGTGGCTAGAAGGGCATAGCCAAAACCGGTAATAGACCTGATAAAAGCTGCCGCCAGGACAATAAAGACAGCGAAAACCAGGATATGTGTTTCCAAATGCTGCTCCTATTTTGGGTAACTACGATTTGAAGTCAAGAAAGACCAGTGGAGTTCAATCAACAGGCCGGTTGAGACTGCCCAGGAAGGGATTACGTCCGGGCTCACCCTTTTCGCGCCAGTACATTAAAGCCTGGCCGATAGCTTCCAGTAACCTTTCTTTATCTTCAGGGAGCTTACCATCGACGTCTCCCATGAAGAAATTGAATACCTGGTCACTGGTCAGCAACTCGGAGGTAACCTCCAAATCTTCAATCAGCCTTCGAACTTCCAGCAGCACGCCCTCAATTGACTGGACGTGAAATTCACCCTGCCTGGCCTTTTCGTACAGTGGTGTCCCCTCAGCCAGATGCAGCGTTCTCAGCCTGATAAAGTGCGGATTAATCTCGTTCAGAACTCGCGCCGTGTTCCTGACGTGCTGTTCCCACCTTTCCCTTCCCCCCAGCCCCGGCATGACGTACTCCGAAAGCTCAAAACCAGCTTCTACCGCCTTCCGGCCAGCCTGCACCATCTCGTCAGCCGTAGCCCCCTTCTGCATGTAGGCCAGAAGCTCATCGTCCCCTGTCTCCAGACCGACATACAACCTCGAAAGCCCGGCTTCCCTCAGTCTTTTTAACTCCTCGGGGCTTTTCCTGGATACTGTTTTCCCCCTGGCATAAGAGCAGACCCTTTCCAGGGCAGGAAAGGTCTGACACAGGAATTTCACTATCTCAACCAGCGGCTCTGGCTTCATAATCAGGCTGTCTGAGTCCTGCAAGAAGGCACTGCTGACATACCCTTTATCCAGCCAGAGAACACCGTTATATCTGGCCACTTCGGCTACCGGGAGCCCCGTTTGCTCGGCCCATTCCCGGATAGCATCTACCAGTCCTCTGGCCGCCTGAATGTCTTCCTTCACCTCCTCCACCGACCTTAACTGATACTTTTCACTCTTGAATACAGAACAAAACTCACACCTGTTCCAGGGACAATTTCTGGTTGCCCTGATCAACAAAGAGTGGGCTTCCGGAGGTGGCCTTATTGGCCCTACTGCCGACGACCTGAACATAGTCATACTTGAGTCTATAATACATCAATGGTCTGAACCAGGCAATGACAGCACAAAAGAGGAATCAGATTGACGCAAGCATACGCCTCAGCTTATAATAAGCTAAGTTGTTATACGCAGCACATTACTGTTCCACAGGAATGTTCCCGGAAAGATACCACGACTTTCTGTGTGGAATTCAGAGGGAGGCGGTGGATAATAGTGCAGATAAATGTAGCTCAGCTATTAAAATCACCCATCGGGTCAACCCGAAATTACCGACTGAACGATTTTGTGGAGATCGGCGATAGTAACAGTCTACTTCAGGGAGAGATAAGACTGACACGTACCGACCGCGGTGTTCTGGCCACAGGCATGCTACACACTGAAGTTGAACTTACCTGTAGTCGCTGCCTAGGCCAGTTTAGCTGCCCCCTGAATTTAAATATTCAAGAGGAGTATTTCCCAACCACCGATATTATTACGGGGGCTTCACTACCAGCACCTGATGAACTTGGCTCTTTCACTATCAACGAGCATAATATTCTCGACCTGGTCGAGGCAATACGCCAGTATGCGTTAATAGCCACCCCCATGAAGCCACTGTGTCAGGAGGACTGTGCCGGGTTATGCCCTACCTGCGGACAAAACCTTAACCAGAAACCGTGTAACTGTCCGACCAAGCCAGTAGACCCCCGCTGGGCCAAACTAAGCAAGCTGACTCTGGCCGATAACCAGGCAGCGGTAAACGAATGAAAGGAACGAAGTAGATTATGGGAGCTTTACCCAAGCGAAAAACCGCCAAGGCACGTAGAGGTAAAAGGCGCAACCACATCGGATTGGTGCCTCCTGCTCTTGTCCCCTGTCCTCAATGCAATAGTCTGAAGCTGCCCCATCACGCCTGCCCTACCTGTGGCAGCTACGCTGGCCGGGAAGTCATTGAGATTAAGGCCCCAAAGAAGAAAGCTGAGTAAGGAAGGCCGGGCTGTGCTTAAAACAGCTATCTGCGACCTCTTTGGCATTGAGCATCCCATTATACAGGGTGGTATGGCCCACGTCGCCACGGCCGAGCTTGTCTCAGCGGTAGCCAACGCTGGAGGACTGGGCATCATCGGCACCGGTTTCTACCCCCCGGACTGGGTCAGCCAGCAGATACGCCTGACTAGGCAGCAGACAGGCCAGCCCTTCGGTGTCAATATCCAGTTAGCCTCACCCGTCATTGAAGAAGTCGTCCGGGTCATCCTGGAGGAGAAGGTAGCCGTTGTTACCACCGGCGCTGGTAATCCTGAGCCTTACATCCCCGGATTTAAGGAAAGAGGGATAAAGGTTATGCCAGTGGTTGCCAGTGTTGAGGGAGCGACACGTGCCGAGCAAGCTGGCGCCGATGCCATTGTCGCTGAGGGTACAGAGTCGGGCGGGCACGTAGGCGAAACCACCACCATGGCTCTGGTGCCCCAGGTGGTGGATAGTGTCCACATACCGGTGGTGGCGGCTGGCGGCATCGCTGATGGACGGGGACTGGTGGCCGCCCTGTCGCTGGGTGCTCAGGGTATCCAGATGGGAACACGCTTCGTCTGCAGCGTGGAGTGTACCGCCCACCCGAGCTATAAACAAAAAATCCTGGAGGCCAATGACCGCGCTACACTGGTTACCAGACAGAGTTTGGGACGCCCCCTGCGTACTCTGCACAACGCACTGGTAGACCAGTTTCTGGCACTGGAGGAAGCGGGTGCTTCCAGAGAAGACCTGGAACTGTTTGACCAAGGCAGGATGTACCTCGGTCTGGTTCAGGGTGATATCGAGGACGGCTCGTTACTGGCCGGACAAATCGCCGGGCTGATAAAGGAAATCAAGCCAGTCAGGGTAATTATAGAAGAAATAATAGCCGAGGCTGAAAAAATAATCGCCAGCCTCCAGGCTTTTCACAGGGAGGGTTAGTCTATGACGGAGACAACAAAGGTAGCCTATGTCTTCCCGGGGCAGGGTGCCCAGCAGGTGGGCATGGGCCGCGACCTCTATGATAATTTTGATTCGGCCAGGGCTCTTTTTGAGCAGGCCAATGAAGCACTGGGTTTCTCTCTATCCCGGTTGTGCTTCGAGGGGCCAGAGGAAGAACTTCGCCTGACCATCAATGCCCAACCAGCACTGGTCCTGGTCAGCTTCGCCTGCCTGACGATTGCCCGTAAGATATGTGGCCAGAGATTACCAGCACCTGCCTTCGTGGCCGGGCACAGCCTGGGTGAGTATACCGCCCTGGCCGCGGCCGGCGTGCTCGATTTTACCACCACTGTCCGCCTGGCCAGAGAGAGGGGACGACTGATGTACGAAGCCGGGTTGATAAGACCCGGGGGTATGGTAGCAATAATGGGGCTTGACGAGGCTCTACTGACTGAGGTTTGTGCTGAATGCGACACCAGAATTGCCAACTATAACTGTCCCGGCCAGCTGGTAATCAGCGGGGCAAAGGAGTGCCTGGACAGGGCCGCCGAGCTGGCTAAAGCCAGAGGGGCCAGTCGCGCCGTACCCCTGCAGGTAAGTGGTGCCTTCCATACACCGCTGATGCAACCGGCCAGGGATGGACTATCCCGGATTGTGGCGGAAGTTAATTTCCAGACTCCGGCTGTCCCTGTCATCGCCAACGCCACGGCTAAGCCCATAACCACGACGGAAGAAGTGAAAAACGAGCTGATTACCCAGCTATGCAATGGCATCCAGTGGCAACGCTCAGTTGAGTGTATGATAGAAAACGGTGTCTCCACCTTCATTGAGATAGGGCCGGGGAAAGTGCTCAGCGGACTCATCAAGCGCATAAACAGAGAGACCAATACTCTGAATATCGGTGATGCCGAGGCTATTAAGAACTTCAATATATAATCTCAAGCCCGGTAAGCGACAAAATTGCTGCGGAGGAACTATGGAACTTACCAATAAAGTAGCTATCGTTACCGGCAGTGGTCGGGGGATAGGACGGGCCATTGCCCTGAAACTGGCCGGGGCTGGAGCCAACGTCATTATCAATGATATTGGTGAGGCCACCTATGTTAATAGCGTGGTCGAAGAAATCAAAGCCATGAACCGGCAGAGCCTGGCTGTACTGGCTGACATCAGCCTGGCCTCGGATGTTGAAAAACTGGTAGAAACAACGGTAGCTACCTGCGGCAGGGTAGATATTCTGGTGAACAACGCTGGCATTACCCGGGACCAGCTTTTACTCAGAATGTCAGAGGAGGACTGGGATAAGGTAATAACTGTGAACCTGAAGAGCGTTTTTCTCTGCACCAGGGCCGTACTGCGGCATATGACCAGGCAGCGCTGGGGTAGAATAATCAATATCTCCAGTATCGTGGGTATTGTGGGTAACGCCGGGCAGGCCAACTATTCTGCCGCCAAGGCGGGCATCATTGGCTTCACCAGGACCATTGCCAAGGAGGTAGCCTCACGCGGCATTACGGTTAATGCTATTGCTCCCGGCTTTATTGACACCGGCATGACCCGGCAACTCAAAGAGGACTGGAGAGAAGAACTGAAACAGCGCATACCGGTAGGCTCCCTGGGCACACCGCAGGATGTTGCTGAGGCGGCCGCCTTTCTGGCTTCGGAAGAAGCCAGGTATATCACCGGACAGGTGCTGAATGTTGACGGCGGTATGGCCGGAACATGGCTATGAACAACATTGATTCTTACCGCTTCGGCGAAATAGTAATCAACGGCAAGAAGTACTCGTCAGATGTAATCATTTTCCCTGATAAAGTCAGGGAAAACTGGCGGCGCAAGGTGGGACACGAGCTACGCCTTGATGATATCACCGACGTCATCGATGAAAACCCTGAGGTACTGTTAGTTGGTACCGGAGCCTCAGGCATGATGAAGGTAATGCCTGAGGTTGAAAAGTCTACTCAAGCCCATGGTATTAAGCTCATTGCCGAGCCAACAAAAGAAGCCTGCGATATCTATAACCAGCTCTGTCAATCCAGCAAGCTGGTGGCTGCCTTCCACGTTACGTGCTGAGAGGTATAAACAGAGGCGGGGCAGGCTATGAAAGCCTGCCCCGCCAGCGTATGAGCCAATTGGCGGAGTCAACTACTTATTAGTATGGATGACGATGCTGCCTCCACCCAGTTCCGTAGCGTCACTACCAGTGTCACTAGCTCCCATCTTATTATCGTAAATGATGGTGTCAGTTGCCTTATTCCAGATCTTAATACGGAACTTGTCCGGGCCAGGGTTGGACAGTAAATCTCCATCAATTGCAGTCAGCATGAACCCACAATCAATTGTCTCGCCGCCGATGATTGTGATACCTTCGCCCTTGTACTGCGCTCTTCCGCTGGCTCCGGCGACGACCAGCCAGTCGTAGCTGGTGCTGTGGAAGTTGAGATTAGCGACTTTGAACTGAAACTCGGTCTGGCCTGTAGGTTTGTTGGTGCCCTTCTGGTATTTGGAGACGAAGCCGAAGGTTGCCTTCCCTGTCAGGTCTGGGTCATCAGCGTAAGCCCCCTCAGGTGATTTAATCCAGCCACCGCCGGTAACGAAGCCAGCGGAAGGGTCGTAGACGGCAAGCAGAACGGAGCCGGGTTCACCAACGTTATCAGCGGCATCAGTGCCACGTACGAGTATTTCAATTACCTGAGGTTCGGTGAAAGGTTCAATTGTGTCATTGACATCCTCAGTGGGTTCGTCAAAAGCACTATCAGCAGCATCCATCAGATACCATGTTGTACCGCCATCCAGCGAATACTCAGCTGAGGCAATGTTTGACCCGCCAGTTGCCATGTCATCAATTGTAGCAGTGAGGGTGATATTCTGATTAACAGGTGCAGGGTTGGGAGTGGCCTCTACGTTTGAGGTGATGGGGCCCTGGTTATCCTGCACACCACACGTAATGATACAATCCTCTGAAAGTGCACCCACGGCATAACCACCGCTTGTCAGGGGATATAACTGGTACGAAGCACCACTGCCTCCCACCTGGTTGACAAAGACGTTGTTTTCACCTATGCCGATTGGGCTAGCCGAGATATCGACTTCAACTTTGATAGCATAATACCCACTTCTCCAGCCGTCGAAAGTGTTGTAGTCGATGCATGTGGTGCCGCTATGGTTAAGGACCTGCAAGGCAGGATAGGTTTTACCTTCTCCTACATGAGTGAACGTGTTACCACTAATGGTGTTGTCGCCAGTAAAGAAAACGCCAGATTTAAAGATGTTATAGTAGGTGTTCTCGACAACGTTGTCCACCACCGTCAAGTCTGCAACCGTAGGTTGTTGGTCAAACATCGCCCGCAGGTTATTAAATGTGTTGCCTGTAACAGTCAACCCAGTCGCGTTGGGATCGGGACCGATCATGGTATAGCGCCCAACGGCAAGTGCATAACCACCGCTATTGGTAGGCCATGTCCCGCTGATATGCAGATTCTCTATAGTAAGGTCTGACGCTTCAAGATAGAAAAGTGCCGTTGTAGCACCGTTATTGAAGAAGATTTCCTGCTGCACCATGGTACCGGTGCCATCATCATAGTCCTGACCACGGATAGTTATGCCATTCTGCTGTACCACAAGGCTCTTCATCTTTTCACGACCCTGACCGCCTTGAGCACCATCGCCACCGATCTCCCATACACTAGGCCCGCGCAGCTCAATGATGCTTCCCTCAGGAGGTGGATTGTAGAACTCCCAGTAGCCTATGTCATCGTTATCCGGACCAGGATAAAGTAATTGCCCGCTATACCCTAGAGCCTCGTGGATGGATGTGCTCAGGTCAGAGCCCCAGATATCACTGTGCCTGTCGTTACCAACCCAATGATCAGGGGTGCTATCAGGATAGATTATCCACGCGCCGGGTGTGTCGGGAGACGGCTCTGAATTGGCTTGTACTGGCCCGCCACCGAGCATAGACGCCAATAATAACACGGTTGCTATTCCTATCGTAATGAGCTTCTTCATCTGTCTACCATATCCTTTCTATTCAGTATTCGCCTTTTGCTTCTCTACTGAGAATATACCTGTTCATCCATTCACTCTAACTTCAAACGCTACCACCTCCTTTCTCGCCACGACTTACCTGCTGCCAACATTATTTCGAATACGATACTCGTGCGCTAACTATCGTATAGTAGTATTCTCACTTTTGTCAATAGAACAAATATTCTCCTGGCAGGAAAACGCCCCCGGAATGCTTCCATCGGCATAAGCAGCAAAATTGACCTGCCTGTTATCCATCTGCTAAACTCATTTCAGAGTGAGGTTAATTTATGGTCGGGGCACGGCGGAAAGCCAGATTTATTGCTTTACAGGCACTGTATGAAATTGATGCTGCCGGGCATGAAGCTGAAGCGGTAATAAGACGCCTCCTGGCGGAAGAAGAACTGTCTGAAGAAAATGTCAGCTTCATTCGAGGACTGGTCAGCGGTGTCACTCAGAATAAGGAAACTATTGACGAAAAGATTCAGGGCTTTGCCCCGGCCTGGCCTGTGGAACAAATACCAGTAGTAGATAGAAATATCCTGAGGCTTGCAATCTTCGAGATTTTAATCGATAATAAAGTCTCAGTGAAGGTAGCTATCAATGAAGCAGTTGAGTTAGCCAAGACCTTCGGCAGTGATAACTCGGCAAAGTTTGTTAACGGAGTTTTGGGTTCAGTTAGCACTCTCGTCAGTAAGTAGAAAGCTTGTAAAAGGGGGTTAGAAAGTGGCAACCATTCTCGAGCGGGTAAAAAAGATAATCGTGGAACAACTGGGTGTTGAAGAAGAAGAAGTATCGCCCTCCTCCAACTTTGTGGATGATCTGGGCGCTGACTCTCTGGACCTGGTCGAGCTGATAATGTCCCTTGAAGAGGAGTTCAGCAGCCCGACCCAGAAAATCGAAATACCGGACGAAGATGCCGAAAAGATAGCCACCGTCCAGGATGCTGTTGATTATGTTCGAGACCTCGGCATTCAGGATGCATAGACAGGAATGTCAATGTGATTAAAGCGGTATGTTTTGATTGGTTCAATACCTTGGCCCGCTACAATCCTAGCCGGGAAGAAATACAAAGCCAGGCTCTCCGTGAATTTGGCATTTCCGTATCACCACAGCAAATCATGCGCGGTCTTTTCATTGCCGATAGTGATTACTTCGAGGAAAACAGTATTTCCCCGATACGAAAGAGAAGCCCGCAAGAACAAGCTGAGATTTATACCCGCTACCAGCAGACAATCTTGACTGAGGCTGGAATCGATGTTTCCGGTAACCCCGACCTGTTTCTTAACATCATGAAGAAAGCACAGGAGCTCTCTCAGGATATGAGCTTTACTCTTTTCGATGACGTGCTGCCAACCATAAAAACACTGAAGGAACGAAGGCTTACTCTGGGCTTACTGACCAACCTGGACAGGGATATGATGTCTATCTCAAGCGAGCTGGGACTGGAACCCTACATCGATTTTATTGTTACCTCGGGTGAAGTGGGAGTCGACAAACCCAGGCCGCCTATTTTCCTGGCAGCTCTGGAGAAAGCAGGGGTAAGCGCTTCAGAAGCAATCCATGTCGGTGACCAGTACAAACTGGATATAGTCGGGGCCAGAGAGGTTGGCATTAACCCCATACTTATTGACCGTCAAAACTTATATCCTGACATCAATGACTGTCCGCGGATTACCAGCCTGACTGAAATAACTGACTACCTTCAGTAGGTTCCGCTAAGCTATCACTCCCTGCTGCTTGAACTGCTCGATATCCTCCCAGGTGTAACCAAGCTCTAAAAGTACCTCTTCGGTGTGCTGGCCGAATTCCGGGGCAGGCATTCTTACCGTTTCCGGACACTTGCTGAGCTTGACCGGGTTGGCCACCCCCTCCATGCGCCCGTAGGCAGGGTGGTCATAGGAAATGAAGAAATCATTGGCTCGCGCCTGAGGGTCATTGATAACCTCAGGAAAGCTCTGCACCGGCGACCAGGGAAAGCCCGCAGCACTGAGGCGAGGCCGCCACTCATCCAGCGTCTTGCTCCGAAAGACCTCCTCCAGAATATGCAACAGGGCAGCACTATTCTCTGTCATCGCCTCAACAGTGGCAAACCTGGTGTCATGCTCAAGGTCTTCCCGTTCTATGACCTGGCAAAACCCTGCCCAGTAGCGCTCCGGCCTCAACCCGATGAGGAGTATCCACCGCCCGTCCCTGGTCTGGTACTGCGTGGTCAACGGACTGCGCACATCATCTCTGGAAGTCATTCGCCCGCAATCCTGGCCGGTAACCAGAGTTCCGGCCAAATCAAAAGAGAGCTGATAGACAGCAGTATGGAACAGGGAGACAGCCACTTCCTGCCCGGCACCGGTCTTCTCACGCTGAAACAGGGCTGTCATCACCCCGTAAGCCAGCGCCAGTGCGGCCACATTATCCCCGAAAGCGGGCAGGAAAGCCGGCGGCGGTGTCCCCGGCGGTAACGGCAAGGTTAGCGAGGTTACGCGGTGTGATATGCCCGACCTGGCCCAGTAAGCGGTATGGTCATAGGCCGGGGCATCTTTATCAGCACCCTTTTTACCATAGCCATTCAGGGCGCCATAAATCAGCCCGGGGTTCAGCCGGCTCAGGGTATCATATTCCAGCTTATACCTTTCCAGCTCAAAGGGCCTCATGTTGGTCAGGAAAACATCCGCCCTTTCCACCAGTCTGTAGAGTATTTCCTGCCCGCGCTCCTGGGAGAGGTCAAGAGTAACACCCTTTTTATTGCGGTTATAGTTCTCCCAGACATAGTTGATATCGGACTGGATACCGGTAACCTGACTCATTCCAGCCTGGATAACCCGAAAGGAATCGCCGGTTACCGGATGCTCAATATGGATGACATCGGCTCCAAAGTCAGCCAGATGGCGAGCCGCCATCGGCACCGCAGCCACCTGTGAGACATCGATAACCCTGATACCATCAAGCGCAAGTGTCATTTCTCCTCCTTATCCTGTAATCGATAGCCTTGCTGCTTGCTTTTCCACAGTCAGCTAAATTAAACACGCTCTACAGGCAAGTCAGTAAATAGCCCTTATCTGCCTCAGATTAGCTCCACTATGGTAACTCCGGCGCCTCCCTCCCCATAACCCCCCAGCCGGTAGGACTTGACCAGGGAATGCTCGGCCAGCCGCTCGCGCACTACCCGGCGCAGGGTACCTGTCCCCTTGCCATGCACTACCCTGACCTGATGCAATCCGGCCACAAAGGCATCATGCAGGTACTTGTCCAGTTTCAATAATGCCTCGTCCACAGTCAGGTGGCGGAGATGTACTTCGTCTATCATCGGTGTTATCCCGGAATAACCATTTTTCTATGCGTTGATTTTAACACCAGACGCAAGGGGTTGAAAATACCGCAGGTCGCAAAACACCGCCAGCACGTTGAAATTACAGGGCTTTTTTAGTTATAATATTCACGACCGGGAAGTTATAACCACCACTCATGGTGAGTGTAGCCTAGTGGTTTAAGGCGTCAGGTTGTGGCCCTGAAGATCGAGGGTTCGAATCCCTCCACTCACCCCACGATACGGAAAACGCAACCAATCCCCGGGCTATAATAGTAGCCCTTTTTCGTCAATATGGTATGGTAGACGCTTGACAGGTGACAGGGCTTGAAGTAGGATACCTAGAAAAACTAGGTATCCATAAAGAAGGCACCCCATAAACTATCCATGATTGTTAATGAGATTGTCACCGGGTTCATCGCCATCGTCATTGGCTACTTGCTGGGCTCTATCAACTCAGCCTATATCATCACCCGTCTGCTCACCGGGAAAGACATCCGTCAACTGGGTGGAGGCAACGCCGGTGGCCGCAACACCTTCCGGGAGGTGGGACTGAGAGCCGCCGTCCCCGTAGTCATCTTCGATATCGGCAAGGGAGCGGCGGCAGTAGCCATAGCCCACTGGCTTCTGAGTGTACCATTACACGAACCTCATCTCTTCGTGCTGCTGGCCGGAATAGCTGCCGTAGCCGGTCACATGTGGTCTATCTACCTGAAGTTTACCGGGGGGAACGGTCTGGCGGCTACCGTCGGCGCTTTAGCCGTCGTGTTGCCCTGGCAGTTACTGATTATCCTGGGTCTGATGCTGATACTCACCGCCGTTACCCGCAACCTGGTACTCTCGCTGAATATCAGCCTCCTCTCGCTACCGGTATCAGCCTGGTTCCTGGAACATTCATGGCTCTATGTCATCTTCACCTTCGTTCTTATTGTAATGATGATACTCAACTTCATCCCCACAGCTAAGGCCGCTCTAGTCAAGGCCGGAGGTAAGGGAAACCTTATCAATGACCTCCTGCGGAGAGAGAAACACTGAAGTACCTTTCCAGCCTGACAGTAACGGTTCATAGTTAAGCCCGGGGAAACCGATGCTCATTTCTGTCAACCTGTGGTATAATTGAGCTTGACTGCGGGCGCCTATAGCTCAGCGGACAGAGCATCGGTCTTCGGAATTGACGCTGAGTGTCCCAAACAGTGCTTTTACGTTCAAAATAGAACGTTTGTATTAATGAACAGAATACCGTTCTGTGCGTAGAGTGTCAACTGGTAACGTTCCGTTTTGTTCAGTCCGTTAGCTATTTGTTAGCTATTTTTTCAGCTGCGGCTAGGCTCAAACGCTTTTCTCTGATTTCTCCTGCTGTAGCCATTTACAAGCTGCTCTCGTAAAATCCGCCAACCTTCCCTCACACTTCAAGTTTCAACATGACCTTCTTGTCTGGTGGTCACAATTTGGCTTGTTGTTACCAAACCAACGGAAATGAATGAATAGGGAGTTTAATATCTTCTCTCTCTTCCTCCGCCAAATTCACCACCTCTCCTACCGCCATATCCGCCACCTCTGTCGTCAGAGCGAGGGCGAGCGACTTTGCGGTAGCAATCGCTACAGTACACCGGCTTGTCCCCACGCGGTTCAAAGGGTACTTCGGTGTCTTTGCCGCACTCAGCGCATTTGGCAGGAAACATCTGGCGCCGGGACCCGTAGCTAGAGCTGCTTCCGTAGCGCTCTGACTTCCTTGCTTGACGGCATGCGGGACAGCGTTTGGGCTCATTAGTGTAGCCTTTAGATTGGAAAAACTCTTGCTCCTCAGCGCTGAAGGTGAAGGTAGTCCTACAATCGGAACACTGGAGTGATTTGTCCTGAAAACTCATCGGATGACCTCCTCTCTTTGAATTCTTAGTTAGAGTTCGGGCCATCCAATACTTGGAGTAAATCTGAAGGGATTCACAAAATAAGCTTGTAATAACCTAAACTAAAACTAGCAAATGAATCATACGCTAAAGGAAGCGTCTTTGCAAAAATGAGTACGAGCCTCTTGACAAGAGGGGTTACTCTCTGCAGAAGGGTATACCCCTTTGCAGTAACAAGATGGACATTTGTGTGACCCAAATTCTCTCAGCTTCTGTCTGCCGATGAAGTAGGGCCGTCATAGACGGATTGAAGCAATGTGCGAAGATGTACAGGGTCAGGTTTAATGGTGGGAAAGATGGACAACACTACATAAGGGGACACAGCGGTCAAGATAGTGTAATATTTACTCTATGGGCAAGCAACTGGAAGAGCCGGAGGTCATCAGACACCTTGAGAAGTACCTAGAACTGGCACGCAGCCGATTCGAAAGCAGAGATGCAGCGTTGGCGATGTTCTTCGCTATCACTGCTATTGAGGAGTCGGGAAAGTTGCTGATGTTAAGAGACGCGGACCTTGGAGATAAGGCAGAGAGAAAGCGCCTATTGGAGCATAGCGAAAAGTGCCTCGTTGCTGCAATCAATCTCATTGATGCAAGTCAGCGGCTCGACGCACTTCCCGCTGCATGGCGTAACGAGGTCTGGTCTTGGATTGCTGAGCCTGAGAAGTTGGTACGCCTGAGGAACGACTGTCTATACTTTCGTTTCCATAGGGGTGGGAATCTAACTGTGCCGGAACAGGCTGTCGGAGCGAATCGTGCAGCACTTGCGGTCTATTTGGCTGGGATGGCCATCGCAGAATTGCAGGAGTACATCTCAGGCCTCACGCCGGACTGGGCAATGGGTATCCGCAGGTCGGCCGAAGCGTTCAGGTTACAACATTTGTAGCGGGTAGCTTTGGACTCCAAAGTGCCAAGCGTTATTTCGGTCTGTATTCCCGTCTGAACACGTTGCGCCGTCCGCCCTGTTGTATATTAGGAGTTAAGCTATACTCCTGATAACACATGGGAGGAGAATCAATCTACTTGAACCTCGCGAATAAGGTCTTGGAAACCAAGAATCATTCGGCGTATCTGGCGTGGATTAGAATCAACCAATTTCTTTAACTCGACTTCAGCCAAAGCTGCAGTTTCACGGTCGGGCATTATTGCGAAGAACTGTAACCTAGGATTTTTCCCTGCGGTGGATGGAGTCTTATTATCTCTGTGTTCAGACATTCGTTCTCGGAGTTCTCTAGTTTGTCCTATATAGAAACTTCCATCATTCAACTTCAGAATATAAACAAAAAACCTTGCAGCTTCCTTGTCAGCTTTTTCCCACGCTTTTGAATGTTCTGGCTTATAGCGGTGATTTGAAATGGGGATTTTTGTAGTTGGCTTCCATTGATTAGGTTTCCGTCCCTGAGCACAATCCAAGCATAGCTCATACAGTGAGTCCTTAAACCTTCCACACTTTGGGCATTCATCTATAAACCCATCACAATAGTCATCATAATGCTCAATACAGAGGAAATGGTCACTCCGGATGCGCTCTTGACATGACCAATACCTACAAATATTAATACCTCTTTGTGTCATAACAACCACAGTATAGCTTGATTATAATAACGAGACAAGTGTTTAGGATTCCTCAAAGTAAGGCAAGGTGCGAACCGACAAGATAGCTGTGTGGCTGAAGAGCCGGGGCCACCGGGTCAACCGGAAACGTGTCCGAAGACTCATGCGGATAATGGGACTCAAGGCCATCTACCGGCGCCCCAGGACTAGCCAGCCGGCACCGGGTCATAAGGTCTATCCCTATTTGCTCAGTGGCATGAAAATAATGTGGCCGAACCAGGTATGGGCAGCCGACATCACCTATATCCCCATGGCGCGGGGGTTCCTTTACCTGGTAGCCATCATAGACGTGTACAGCCGGTACGTGCTTTCCTGGCGGCTGTCAAACACCCTGGATGCCGGCTTCTGTGTTGAGGCTCTGCAGGAGGCGCTCAGGAAAGGCAGGCCAGATATCTTCAACACCGACCAGGGCGCCCAGTTCACCGCTGAGGCCTTCACCGGGCTATTGCAGCGGCACGGAGTCAGAATCAGCATGGATGGGAAAGGAAGCTATAATGACAACCTGTTCATCGAGCGGCTGTGGCGGTCAGTAAAGTATGAGGAGGTGTATCTGAAAGCATATCAGGATGGAAGAGATGCCCGAATCGGTCTCGGTAACTACTTCCGTTTCTACAACGCCGAGCGTCCCCACCAGGCTCTCGGTTATCGGACACCGGCCGAGGTGTTTAACTCAATCCCGGTAGAAGCCACCAGTAGAGGTATGATAGAATCCTTAACACCAGACCCCTTGAGGATAGTAGGACCCAATCTTAACACAGCCCCTATCCTGTCCTAATGATGGGGTCCACCCCAGAGTTCCTAGACATGTGTTATTCATTTCATTATCATATAGATTTGAGTCAACCGGAGGAGGCCAAGATATGAGCAAAATGGTTACCGTCAACCACGAAGACCCTGTTGTTAGGACTTTTATACTTTTTATGCAAATGGCACAGGCAACCTACAAATATGCAGATAGCCATTTCTACCACAGTAACCGTCTAAAAGCAACGACCTATGTAGCACTCCAGGTGCTGGTAACCCATGGTGGAACGATGACCCACACTGAGATGGCTACCTGGACAAACACGAAGCGGCATAATATCACCACCCTGGTTGAGCGTATGAAGGAAAACGGATTAGTTATGACTGAACGTAGTACAGAAGACAAGAGACTTATAAGAATCACAATTACAGATAAAGGGCGCGAGACTTTCAAGAAGGCTAGTCCGACAGCTCACAAGATCATGGAACAATTGATGCTTGGTATTTGTAAGGTTGAAGCCCTTGAACTTGAAAGGTTACTGGGAATTATGAAGGCTAATATAGAATAAGGATTTGGGAGGTAAAGTGAAGATAAGTCATATTGACAGATGTAGGTCTATCTAATATAATGCTTCGTACCTGAACAAACGATAAACCATGCAGTGGCCAGTAGTCTCGGTAATTGTTGGGGGAGGATGATAGATTGGGATTTCAAGAGAGTTGGGCTGGTAGGGAGGCGTTGAACCGCTGCCTGTACGTGGTCACTCTGGTGGTGGGGAGCCAATAGTGAAACCGACCTGAAAAAGGTCGGTTTTATTTTGTAGAAACCTTAAGCCAAGTTGGACAGCGCTAATCGGTAATTACATAACAAGGAGGTGATGAAGGACACAATCATAAAATCAATATTATCAAGCGTGTGATTGATACTCGAAAATGATATATAAGGGAGAAGACAATGACGAAAAAAGGGAAAGGTGGATTGAGGAGATGGGGTATAATAATCGGAGCTATACTGACTGTTTTTCTAGTTCCCTGTCTGGTCTTGTCAATGACTGCCCCTGCTGTTGCAGCCGATGGTAGTGTGACGGTCACAGTTCAAGTTAACACGAGTACAGGCACTGGACTTTCCGGTGTAAC
>Ga0068714_10003083_pt1 | contig 20252 bp, 16 predicted proteins | sample MTBNYHSulfiMetaG_FD_62988 | JGI IMG/M metagenome (GOLD analysis project Ga0068714, IMG submission 62988) | Enrichment culture microbial communities from rom New York Harbor, USA that are MTBE-degrading - MTBE-NYH (New York Harbor Sulfidogenic)... | ecosystem: Environmental > Aquatic > Marine >... | reverse complement strand
AGGCGGGCGGAGGAGGCAACCAGACAGGCATACGCAGAACTCAATCAGGTTCTTGATACCGCGGCTGACGGGATGCGTCTGGTTGATAAAGACTTCAATATACTTCGGGTTAACGACACATTCTCGGCCCTATCAGGCATAGACAAGGATGAAGCAATAGGGAGAAAGTGCTATGAGGTGTTTCGCGGCCCTCTGTGTCATTCTCCTGCCTGCCCGCTGACCCGTATTTTCCAGGGCGAAGGGCGCGTCGAATGTGATGTTGAAAAAGAACGAAGTGATGGTACCACAGTACCGTGTATTTTGACAGCAACCCCGTTTCGGCTTCCCAGTGGAAAACTGGTTGGTATAGTTGAGGATTTTAAAGACATCACCGAGCGGAAAAAGACAGAGGCGGCTCTGTGGGAGAGCGAAAGACAAAAACAGACTATTCTGGACGCTTCAGTTGATATGATTGTGCAGATTGATAAGGAGATGCGGATAGTTTGGGCAAGTAAGACGGCCGGGGCCATACTTAATGAAAAACCAGAGAATCTCATAGGACATACCTGTCATAAAGTCTATCAAAACTCCAACACTCCCTGCCCTGATTGTCCATGCAAAAGGGCCCTGGAAAGCGGACGGATTGAGCATGGTATCAAGTATCAACCGGCCATGAACGTTGTCGGAGAATCCTACTGGGAAGATTATGGGGTACCGCTCAAGAATGAATCCGGTGAAGTGGTTGGGCTCATTGAGATAGCGCGAAATGTTACGGAGAAAATAAAGGCCGAAAAAGCCCTGAGAGAAAGTGAGGAAAAACTGGCGGGGATCGTCGATTCGATAACCGATCTCATGATCATGGTGGACGAGCATTTTAATATCATATGGGCAAACGACCTTGCAGCTGATTTCTGCCGCACGGATCCGGTTGGTGAGAAGTGCTATATTGTTTATCATAGCGGTAACGAAACTTGTGCGTCATGCATCGTGAAGGAATGTTTTAAAGACGGCGAAGTTCATGAATTTGAGACGGAAATCGTTGGGCCGGATGAGAAACAGCGAGTCTTCTGGGGTACGGCTAGTGTGGCTGCGCATTATGAGGATGGCCGTCCCATGGCGGTGGTAGAATTTCTACGCGATATCACGTACCGTAAACAGGCTGAAAGGGACATCAAGATACTCAAACAACAAATGGAGTTCATCCTTGGGGCCACAAAAACCGGCCTCGACATTATTGATTCACAGTTCAACATCCGATACATCGATCCGGAATGGGAAAAGCTATATGGCGATCCCGCCGGGAGAAAGTGTTATGAATACTTTATGGGACGAAGCGAGATATGCCCTGGTTGTGGAATTCCCGGGGCCTTGAAAACAAAGGCCATCACCGTCACTGAAGAAATCCTGGTTAGGGAAGGTAATAGGCCGATACAGGTTACCACCATACCGTTCCAGGATGATAAGGGAGAATGGCTGGTTGCTGAAGTCAATGTGGACATCACGGAACGTAAGAAGGCTGAGGAGGAAAAAGAAAAACTAGAGACCCAGCTTCATCAGGCCCAAAAGATGGAGGCCGTCGGTACTCTTGCAGGTGGCATTGCCCACGATTTCAACAACCTGCTCATGAGTATTCAGGGGCGTGTCTCCTTGATGCTCATGCGTACTGATCATCCCCATTTCGAATACCTCAAAGAACTAGAGGACATAGTTCAAGGGGGAGCCCATCTGACCAAACAGCTTCTAGGCTTTGCCAGGCATGGAAAATATGAGGTTACACCTACTGATCTCAATGAATTGATCGATAAGGGTTCCGGGATGTTCGGCCGTACCCAAAAAGAGATAAGAATTCACAGAAAACTCCGGGAAGGCATCTGGACAACTGAGGTAGATGCGGGTCAAATTGAACAGGCTATGCTGAATCTTTATGTGAATGCCTGGCAGGCCATGCCTGAAGGCGGAGATTTATATCTCCAAACTGAAAACGTTATACTTGATGAAAACCATGCCCAGCCCTTTAATGTCAAGTCAGGCCGGTACGTCAAAATTTCGGTTACCGATACCGGAGTTGGTATGGATAAGGTAACTCAACAAAGGATATTTGAGCCATTCTTTACCACCAAAGAGATAGGAAGGGGAACTGGGTTGGGCCTTGCCTCTACCTACGGAATCATCAAAAATCATGGCGGCATCATAAATGTTTATAGCGAAATAGGTCACGGAACCACTTTTACTATTTACCTGCCCGCCTCGGAAAAAAAGATAGTAAAAAAACAACCGGCATCTGAAACGCTGCTGAGCGGTAACGAAACAGTCCTTCTTGTTGATGATGAAGATATGGTTATCGATATTAGCCAGCAGATGTTAGAGGCACTGGGTTATCAAGTTTTATCGGCGCGAAGCGGACACGAAGCCTTAGAAATTTATGCAAAGCATAAGGATACCATTGATGTAGTTGTCCTCGACATGATTATGCCGGGCATGAGCGGTGGTGTAGTCTATGATCGCTTGAAGGAGATCAATCCTGATGTAAGATGCCTGCTGGCCAGCGGATATAGCATGAACGGCCAGGCGACCGAGATATTGGAACGCGGTTGTAGTGGTTTCATCCAGAAGCCATTCAATATGGAGCAACTTTCACAAAAGGTAAGAGAAGTCTTAGATACATTAAACAGTAAGTAAGCGAAGCCTCCTAAAATCCGTCTCTTCTCGTTCTGCCATAATTATATTTGTAAAAGTTCAGGAAGGGATACGAGAACGGCGTTAACTTCTCTATCGGCCGTTCTCCTTTTTCTTCGATGCCCTCATCATGTGTCTCTGCTGGGCGGGGAGCACGGCCTTTCGCAGTCGTATGGATAGCGGGGTGACTTCGACCAGTTCGTCCTCGCCGATAAAATGTATCGCGCTTTCGAGCGTCATCGGTCTGGCCGGTGTAAGGATTATATTTTCGTCTCTCCCTGACGCGCGCATGTTGGACAGCTTCTTTTCTTTGCAGGGATTTACGTCGATGTCATTCTCACGGTTATGCTCGCCGACCACCATGCCCTCATAAACGGCCTCGCCTGGTGGGATAAAAAGCTGCCCCCTCGGCTCAAGGTTAAAAAGGGCATAAGCCACGGACTTTCCTTGCCTGTCGGCCACCATGGAACCGGTAGAGCGCGCGGGGAAATCGCCCCGGTATTCCTCATAGCCTATAAAATACGAGTTCATGATGCCCGTACCTTTGGTATCGGTAAGGAATTCGTCCCGGTAGCCTATAAGCGCCCGTGAAGGAATGCTGAATTCTATCCTTACCCGGCCCCTGCCGTTATTGACAAGGTTTGTCATCTTGCCTTTCCGTATAGAAAGTTTTTCCGTCACAATCCCCAGAAAATTCTCACTGCAGTCGATAAAAAGCTGTTCTATCGGCTCATGCCGCTTCCCATCCTTGTATTTGTAAATGACCTCGGGACGGCCTACGCAAAGTTCAAATCCTTCTCTTCGCATGGTCTCGATGAGTATAGCCATCTGAAACTCGCCTCTGCCCTTGACAATAAAACTCTCCTTGTCCGCGGCTTCTTCCACCTTTATGGCCACGTTTTTCTGCATCTCCTTCCCGAGACGCTCCCATATCTTGCTGGATTGTACAAACTTGCCTTCTTTCCCTCCAAATGGCGAATTGTTTATGATGAATTTCATGGAAACGGTAGGCTCGTCAACCGTTATCCGTTTCAGCGGCTTTGGGGAATCTTTCGTGCAGATGGTGTCGCCTATATTGACGGATTCCAGTCCTGAGAGGACAACGATATCGCCGGGCTCCACAAAATCAACCTCTTTGAGGTTCATCCCCTCATAAATCTGCAGTTTTGAAATCTTGAGCGGGAGCTGTTTGCCTTGCTCATCGATACAAACCAAGCTGTCGTTGTATTTTGCCTTGCCATTGAAAACCTTGCCTATAGCCAACCGGCCGAGATAATCGGAGTAACCCAGGTCTGCAACCAGCATCTGGAACGCTTCTTCCGGGTCATAGGAAGGCGCGGGGATCTCCTCCAGAATCGTGTCAAAAAGTACATGGAGGTTCTCACCTTTTTCCTCCAGCGCCTTCTGTGCAATGCCATCACGGCCTATGGCATAGAGTAAAGGGAAATCAAGCTGTTCTTCCGTAGCGCCAAGGTCTATAAAAAGGTCGTATATCTCGTTCAAGACTTCGTCAGGACGCGCATCTTTGCGGTCGATCTTGTTTATCATCACGATAATCTTCAGACCTGCCTCGAACGTTTTTTTCAGGACGAAACGCGTCTGGGGGAGAGGGCCTTCCGAAGCGTCCACCAGTAGAAGCGCACCGTCGGCCATGCTGAGCGCCCGTTCTACTTCACCCCCGAAATCCGCATGTCCAGGGGTGTCTATGATGTTTATTTTTATGCCGTTCCAGACTACGGCGCAGTTTTTCGCAGCAATGGTGATGCCTCTTTCCCGTTCCAGGTCCATGCTGTCCATTATTCTTTCGTCCACTTCCTGCCCTACCCTGAACAGTCCGCTCTGTCTGAACATAGTGTCAACAAGCGTGGTCTTTCCGTGGTCAACATGGGCGATGATGGCAATATTTCTTAGCTTTTCATTTTTTGCATATCTCTTCATTTGGTTACACTCTTTCCTTCCTCAAGATCAAAGCACTGCGAAATTAAAAACTGATAGTATACCCTTTAAATAATCTATTGCAAAGGTTAAAGTTAAACAAATTTTCCCTGAGTCTTAGGGAACCCCTATGTTTCTGAGCGAAACTTGCTGGAGCAGGAAGGGGAACCCCGCCCTTTAGGCAGGAGGGGGCAGGTATTCCCCGCCTGCGAACCCCGAAAGGGTCGCTTGCGCAAGCCGTGAAGCAAAGAGACTAGGGGTTCCTAATGCCAAAAAGGGATATATCTGGGCAGGCCGGAACTAAATCCTGGAATGTGATCTTCCCTATTCGAGTTTCTGCTTAAATCGTAAGACGCTTATGCCGATCGTGGATATGCCTATCACGGCCATAGCCAGCAGTTGAGGCCAAAGGATGTCAAGGCCAACGCCTTTTAGATATACCCCACGGATAACCGCCACAAAGTAACGCAGCGGATTCAGATAGGTCAGGTATTGCACCCACTGAGGCATATTCTCAATGGGGAAGCCGAAGCCGGAGAGCATGACGGCCGGGTTAATGAATAAGAAACTGGCCATAAGGGCCTGCTGCTGGGTACGCGATACCGTGGAAAGGAAAAGGCCAAATCCTAAAGAACTTAAGAGAAACATTATAGCGCCGAAAAAGAGCACCAGGGGGTTGCCGACTATGTGAACCTGAAATAATAATAGGCCGACTATGCTGATCAAAATGACATCGACAATGCCGACAACCGCAAACGGGCAGAGTTTTCCCAGGATAAGCTCAATCGGCCGTATCGGCGTCACGAGAATCTGTTCTATAGTGCCGATCTCGTATTCTTTCACAATAGCCATGGCGGTAAGTATCATGGTGACTATGAAAACCACCAGGGCAATAACCCCGGGGACGAAAAAGACCCGGCTTTCCAGGTTCGGATTATACCAGGTACGCGGCTCAACCGTGACCCCGCCATATTCTGCAACTAATTTGACGGAAAGCGCACGGTTATAGGCGCCCAATATCCTGTTCAGGTAGCCGACAATGACCATTGTGCTGTTCGAATCCGTACCATCCAGAAGCGCCTGGATACTGGTGGGGTTCCCGCTCCGCACGTCATTGGCATACCCGGCCGGAATGACTATACCCAGGATGACGCTGCTTCGATCTATAAGCCCTTTAAGCTCCGGCATAGTCCTCACCCTGTGTTTTATGTCAAAATAGGCCGTGCTATCAAATCGGGAGAGTATCTCCCGGCTCTCCATGCTCTGATCATAATCCACAACTGCCGTGGGGATATGCTTTAGGTCAAAATTGGCCGCGTAACCAAAAACTATTAGCTGCATGATAGGCGGGACCAGGAGGGTGAAGCGCATACGTTTGTCCCGCAAAAACTGAATGAACTCTTTTATAATGATGGTGCGTATGCGGTTGAACAAGACGTGCTTACTCCAGGAATTTTTTGAACTTCATATATGCCGCGGCTATGCCGACCAGGCCGATTATGGCCAGGATTACGGTCTGCATCCATAACAAGTCCAACCCAAGCCCCTTGAGATAGATGGCCCTCAGAGCCGCAACAAAGTGCCGGGCCGGAATAACGTAGGTGATAATCTGTAATAGAGCAGGCATATTCATGATGGGAAAGAGAAAACCTGATAACAGGAAGGCAGGCAGAAACGTGGTAAATATGGCTAGTTGATTGGCCATGTGTTGATTTTTGGCGATGACCGACAAGAAAAAGCCAAAGGCAATGGAACCGATCATGAATATAGCGGAGATAAATACCAATACCGCGAAACTGCCGCGCAGAGGCACATCAAAAATCAATCGGCTGGAGGCTACGGCTATAAACATATCCACCATGCCCAGGACGAAATACGGGATAAGTTTTCCCAGGATAAGCTCCAGTTTCTTTACCGGGGTCGAGATGAGACCTTCCATAGTGCCCCTCTCCCACTCACGGGCCACCGTAAGGGAAGTCAAGAGCGCCCCGATCACCGTCATAATGACCGCAATCAGGCCCGGAACTATAGAATTCTTGCTCTCCATCTCTTCGTTAAACCAGACGCGCACCCGGGCCGTGACGGGAATTTTGTCTCCCCGGATTGTGCCGTTGAATATCTCGGTAATCCCGTTGACATAGCTCAGGACGATGTTGGCCGTGTTGGAGTCGCTTCCATCCAGGAGCACTTGAACCGGGACTTCCTGGCCGGCAGATAATGACCGTGAAAACCTGGCCGGGATGACGAGACCGAACTTAATACGACCGGCGTCCATATCCCCGATGATTTCCGGATAGTTATCCCGATAGCTATGTACGGAAAAATACCGGGAGTTGGCAAAGAGTTGTATGAAATCGCGGCTCCTCTGGGTTCGATCCTGATCAAAAACAGCCATAGGAACGTGTTTAATGTCAAAGGTCACCGCATACCCGAAAAGGACGATGAGCAGAACAGGCAGTAATATAACCATGGCCAGGCTGCGGGGATCACGGTATATCTGGATAAATTCTTTCAGGGTAATGGCGTAAAGACGTTTAGGCCTGAACACGGCTGGATTCCTTCGCGTCTTCCTGTTCGATAAGGGTAACAAAGACATCTTCCAGAGAAGGGGCTATGGCCCGTATGTTCTGGACCTCTATCGCATTACCGGCCAGCCTTTCCCGGATGGCATCTTGCCCGGAGACCGGCTCTTGTACTTTCACGTGAAGCGTGTTTCCAAATATGGCGGTATCAAATGGAGGAGACCCACTTTGAAGCGCCTCCAGGGCCTCCACCAAAGGATGACAGGTGACCTCCAGGATCGATTCCTTCATATACCGGCGTTTGAGCTCCTGTGGACTGCCTAGGGCAATGAGGCGTCCGCGATAGATCAAGGCCAGATGATCGCAGTACTCTGCCTCATCCATGTAATGGGTAGTGACAAAGACCGTGACCCCCTGAGAGGCCATGAGATAGATAAGATCCCAGAAACGGCGTCGGGAGAGGGGATCGACACCGGATGTAGGTTCATCCAAAAACACGATAGCCGGTTCGTGGAGTATGGCGCAACCCAGGGCCAACCGCTGCTTCCATCCGGTGGCGAGTGTAGCGGTGACGCTCTCTCTTTTTTCTGATAGAGCGGTAAAATCCAGGACAAACCCGGTGCGTCCTTCCAGTTTTTGACCGGAAAGTCCATATACCCCGCCGAAAAATGCGATATTCTCTCCTACCTTAAGGTCATCGTATAGAGAAAACTTCTGCGACATATAGCCTATGTGCTCTTTAATCTTTTGGGATTCCCTGACGATATCGAATCCTCCCACCGTTCCATTTCCGCCTGTGGGGCTGATCAGGCCGCAAAGCATGCGTATGGTAGTCGATTTTCCCGCGCCGTTCGGCCCCAGAAAGCCGAATATCTCACCCTTTCGTACATTAAAACTCACCCGATCGACGGCGGTGAAATCCCCGAATCGTTTTACGAGTTCACTTACGCTTACCGAGTATTCTGAAGTCATCCTGCCTCGCCCTTCTTCTGTTCCCGTTGCACCAGGGACATGAAAATGTCCTCTAAAGAAGGTGACACAGGGGCAAAACACTCTTCCCGTATGTCAGCCCCCTTTAGCCTCTCTCTTACGGCAGACTCTCGTCTTTCAAAGTCGTCGAGATGTACATGCATGCGGTCGCCGCTCACGATGACATCCTGAACGCCCTCCAGTTCCTGGAGTAGAGATTTGACCCGCTCGCGTTCCCCACAGACAATCTCAGCTACCTGTCCGGGAAACCGGCTCTTTACGGCGGCCGGATCCCCCTCCAGGAGCATCCGCCCATGGTAGAGAAGTCCTATGCGGTTGCATCTTTCCGCCTCATCCAGGTAGGCAGTCGAGACCAGGATCGTCACCCTCTCCTTAAGCAGCCCGTAAAGGATACCCCAAAAGTCGCGCCGTGACACGGGGTCCACGCCATTGGTCGGTTCATCCAGAAGGAGCGCTTTCGGCGTATGGATGAGCGCACAGATAAGGGCCACCTTCTGCTTCATGCCGCCCGAGAGGTTTTGCACAAGGCGATTTTTAAAATCAAAAAGGTTGGACATTTTCAGCCAGCGTTCGGCGCGCTCACGCCACAACTTGCCCGGAACCTCAAAGACATCCGCATAGAAACGGATATTTTCTTCCACGGTCAGATCAGTATAAAGGGCAAAACGCTGAGGCATGTAGGATATGTTTTCCTTGATCTTTTCCCGGTCGTGAAAAAGCCTGAAACCGGTTACTGTCCCTTCCCCTTTATCCGGTTTGAGGACACCGGAAAGGAGCCGCAGTGTGGTGGTCTTGCCGGCGCCATCAGGACCGACCAGGCCGTATATCTCTCCTTCCTTGACCTGAAGGGTGAGATTATCCACGGCCGTAACGTCTCTGAAATTCTTCGTCAGATTTTGGACATCAATGGCAAACATGGCAATAACCGTTAAGTTCAAATGCCAAAGCCCAAAGTTGACGGACTTATAAAAAGTCAGAATTACCGCCGAGATCGCCGAGATAACATATTAAAGGAATTTGTAATTATCAGCCACTAAGACTAAGATTATTTCTTTGTGTCTTGGTGCCTCGGTGGCAAAAATTTTTCTCTGCGAACTCTGTGTGCTCTGTGGTGAATTTTAGCTTCAGCATTTGTCATTAATTTAAGGCCCAGCCTTTATCCGGCAGTCAGCAATCATGCCGGGCTTTAGCTCCCGATCCTTATTGTCCAAATCCACTTTTATCCGGTAGACAAGCGTTACGCGTTCTTTCTCCGTCTGGACCGTCTTGGGGGTGAATTCAGCCTGAGATGAGATAAAAGATATCCTGCCCTTATAGACCTTTCCAGGATAAGAATCTGTAGTCACCAGGGCCTCTTGCCCCCATTTCACCTTACCCAGGTCTTTTTCATCAATATAAGCCCTGAGCCAGACATGGTCTATGTCTCCGAGCGTAAGAACAGGCCTGCCTGAAGATAAGACTTCGCCCGGCTCCGCCGCCTTGGAAAGCACTACCCCTGGGATGGGGGCATACACAGCGGCATAACTTAAGTTGGTCTCGGCAAGTTTCAAAGAGGCCTCCACCGATGCTGCCTGGGCACGGGCGGCCTCTATGTCCTCCTTACGGGGCCCCTCTTTTACCAATGCGTAGTTTTCTCCAGCCCGTTGATAGGCCTCCTGGGCTATTTTATAGGCCGTAGCTGCGTCATCCCGTGCCTTTTTAGATGCAATGCCGGCTTCATACAGCGGCAGCAACCGGTTTAGATCCCGCTCTTTGTTTTGCATCTCGGCCTCGGCCTGCTTCAATGCGGCCTCAGCTTGCTTTATCTCTTGAGTTCTCGATCCAGCCAGCAGCTCCTTTAACCTAGCCCGCACTGCGGCTAAATTAGCCCTGGCCACACCTACCTGATGTTTAAGGTCAGCGTCATCCAGGCGGGCCGTGACTTCGCCTTTTTCGACCCATTGTCCCTCATCAAATCTTCTCTCTATGAGCCTTCCCGGAATCTTGAAGCTTATGGCCACCTCTGTAGCCTCTATGTTGCCGGAGAGCTTGATGAAATCCCCGTCTTCTTTGTTATTGGAATACAGAATAATGGCGGCCAGGGCGATAGCAATCCCGGCTGCCAGAACAAAAACAACACGGACTTCTTTCATCTGTAAGTACCCTCTTATCTGTCATTCCGTGCTTGACACGGAATCCAGTCTTTTAGTTTCTGGATTCCTGCTCCCTGATCGGAGTCAGGGACAAGCTTCGCAGGAATACGCATCCGTTCACCGAAAAAGGCGTTTTTGTGCTTTTCACGGACAACGGTGAACCGATAACGGTGAACGGATATATCATTTTATAGCACTTTCATGTGTCTTTTGGAATAAAATTACCCCTACATTACTATCAAAAATTATTGACTTATCTTATGCTTGCTGATAACATTTTTTAAAATAATGCCTAAAGGGGGATGGCACCATGTGTAAAACCTGTAAGGCTCACGCCAAGCCAAAACCGAAGACAACCGCCAAGAAGGAAGAAAAGCCCGCCAAGAAGAAAGAGAAAAAATAAGGAATATATCTGATCTGAGAGTGTGGAAAGCGGCACGGCGGGAGAGCTTGTGCCGCTTTTCGCTTTTGAAAGACGTGGATTTCTCTATCCGGTACGCAATAATAGGGAGGCTCCCATGGGCAGGGGAAAATGTAATCTTGGGGATTTCAGGGAAAAGGTAGACCTGTGGCTGGACGCGCAACACATCCGAAAAATCTCCCTGATCGGCAAGAATCGCTTATCCGTACTTTTTATGGATAACATAACGGACGAGTTTGAGCTGGAAGGATGCGGCGGCGGCGATATAGAATCTTTTTTGATGGAAATGAAAAAGAAAGGTATAATTGTAGAAAAATAGTAACTATTCAGCCACAGATTCACACAGATGAACGCAGCTAGGTTTAAATACAAAGAAATCACAGATATTATTCTTAGAGGTTTTTATGAAGTTTATAATGAGCTTGGTGATGGATTTCTGGAATCTGTCTATGAAAATGCCCTATATATTGTCCTAACCGGATATGGACTATGTGTAGAAAGGCAGAAAGATATATCTGTATCCTTTCGAGGTAAGGTAATAGGAGATTTTAAGGCGGACTTGATTGTAAACGAAAAAGTAATCGTTGAACTAAAAGCAGTTCGTACCCTTGACCCTGCACATGAAGCTCAATTAATCAATTACTTGAAGGCAACAAATATTGAATTCGGCTTATTGTTGAATTTTGGCAGAAAATCAGAATTGAAGCTCCCCATCCGCCCTCCGCCTGGGGCGGACGGGGAATCTCCGTATGCAAGGTAAAAAGCATAGTATTCGCTCGCTAACCCCGCCGCAAGCAGCAGGGAATGCGCTCGCTATGCATGTTCAAACGATTTGTATATGATAATAAAAGAAAATATCAGTGATGATCAGCGTAGATCGGCGGCTGAGTAGTTACAAATAATTTAGCCATATAGCCTTACTATGGAGCGCGTAAAATGACCGATGCTGGCGATATAATGCCGGAAGGAGAAGATATCCGCAACGCAGTGAAGTGGATATCCGAATGCCGGCTGGAAAAGAAGGACATCCCGTTACATGTCTTACTGGAAGAAGCCTGTGTCAGATTCGATTTATCCCCCAAAAAGGCGGACTTTTTACGCCGTCTTATATGCGGGGAGGTATCGGAGGAGAAATAACATTTCTCTGATTCTCACTCCTTTGTGAACACCTTCCGAAGAATATCCCAATATCACCTCAGGATCGCTATCGTCACCCCATCCCCTCCTTCGGACAACTCTCCGCTCCGGAATTGCTCTACCAGGGGATGGCCGGTGAGATATTCACGCACGGCTTTCCGCAGGATACCTGTCCCCAGTCCATGAATGATGGTAACCTCCCGACGTTCTGCCAGGGCAGCATGGTTGAGGAAAGGCTCCAGTCCGGACAGGGCCTCGTCAACCCTCAAGCCGACAAGATTCAACTCCCCCGGCGCCATATCTTCTCCAGCCTCTCTTTTCTCCACAGTTACTTTCGTCGTGGGAACCTTACCCTTTTTAGTGAGAATATCCGTAACCGGCGCTTCCCATTCCATTTTCCCGGCCTTAACCCGCACCCGCTTATGACTTCGGTCAACTCTCATCACCGTGGCATCATAGCCCACGGACTTGATAAATACAGTGTCTCCTTCCCTTATCTCACTGATTGATAGAGAAGGCTCCTTATCGAATTCCCGCAGCTTATCTTCAACCTCCTGCTGTATCCTTACGACCCTTTTCATGGCCTCGCGGCCTTTTTTCTGCTTTTTCGCCTCTTCCAGGACGGCATAGACCTGCCTCTTTGTCTCCGAGATAATATCTTTGGCCTCCCGGTATGCCTTTTCCATTATCTCCGCCTTTAGCTTTTCTACCTCGGCCAATCTTTCATTTAAAAGCCTCTCTTTTTCTTTAGCCTCTGCCCGTTGCCGCTGTAGCTCATTAAGCCCCTCTTCATGCGCAGCCCTTTTCTCCTTCAACTCTGTAAGAAGCTTGTGGAATTCCACGTTCACATTACCCAGCACATTTTTCGCGAAATCAAGGACGTGCGCGGGGAGACCATATCTCCTGGCTATTTCGAGGGCATGGGACTGACCGGGCTCTCCCGCCTTCAACCTGTATAAAGGGCTCAGCGTGTCATAATCAAATTCCATAGAGGCATTCACCATCCCCGCTGTCCTGTGGACAAAACCCACTATGTCCATAAGGTGTGTGGTGGCGAAGACAAGGGCGCCTTTGCCTTTCAGCTCTTTTAAAACAGCGCAGGAAATGGCCGCCCCCTCTACCGGGTCCGTCCCGGTGCCCATCTCATCCAACAGGATGACCGTCTTTGCATCGGCCTCTTTGAGTATCTCTGCGATATGAGAGACATGAGCGGAGAAAGTGGACAGGCTGCTTTCTATGGATTGTTCATCCCCTATATCAACGAGTAGCCGGCTGACCTGGGGAAAGGTGGACGAGGAATCAGCCGGCACCGGAATGCCGGATAGGGCCATGAGGAGGAGCAACCCCAGCGTCTTGATGGCGACGGTCTTGCCCCCGGCATTGGGGCCGGTTATGACCATCACGGTATGATCGCCGTCGAGGCAGAGATCAAGGGGCACCACCTCCCCCATGCCTCTTTCTTTCTGTGACAGCATAAGGAGCGGGTGTCTTGCCCTCACCAGTTTAAATTCAGATGAACCGGTTATCCGGGGCGTTTCCATTTGCAGGTAATCAGCAAACCGGGCGATACTATCCAGGACATCGAGATAGACGATGGTCTTGTACTGCGCCTTAATCTCGTCCGCTTCTCCTCTGATCATCTTGCAGATAACTTTTAAGATGCGAATCTCTTCTGCCTTGGCCTCGGCGACAAGATTCTCCAGCTCGTTGGCAATTCCGATTATCTCTAATGGCTCCGTAAAGGCCGTCTCGCCTGATCTTGAGACATCATGGACTACGCCCGGCACCTGACCTTTGGCATCCATTCTCACCGGGATAACCCACCGGCCGGCCCTCTGAGTAATAAAGTCATCTTGTAAAAAGGGAGCCACACCCCGGTCCGTTACTGTCTCCTCCAACCTCTTTCTTATCTTCGCCTCCATGCCTCTTATTCGGCTTCGCAGATGAGAAAGGGTCGGGCTCGCACTGTCCAGGATATTCCCCTCGTTATCGATAGACCTCCCGATAGCGGCGAGTATATCGGGGAATCCGGTTAAATGGCCGGCTAGGCTAACCAGCCCAGGCAGGCTGTTTGGCTCTGCAATCTGCGCGGATATCTCAGAAATTATCCGTAGAACAGGCACAAAGGCTATAAGTTCGCCGGGCTCAAGGACAGCACCCTCAAGCCTTGCCTGCTCAAGGGCCTGGGATATGTCCTGAAAATGAGATAACCTGAGTGGGGTGCCGGCATGGGCAAGCCCCTGAATCTCTTTGACCTGTCCGAATCTTTCTTCTATATCGCCCCGGTTACCGAGCGGGGAAATATCCAAAACAGCCTGCCGCGAGGCATCGCTATGGGAAAAACCGGAAATTGTATTCAGGATTTTATCGAATTCCAGGATATGAAGCGCTTCTCTGCTTATCATGAGGACTCAGGGTCGATGCCGTACTTGCTTTTTGTTCTCTTTCTCTTCCTTGCCTTTTGCTTCCTTATTCTCTCCTGCGCAAGGCCGCGGCCGGTCACCCGGCCTGACAGCGCCGCGATCCGCTCTGTAAGCTCGCGCCGGGCCAGGAACCGGTTAACAGACTGGCTCCGGTCCTTCATGCACTTTACTTCTATTCCGGTAGGCAGGTGTTTCAGATAGACACAGGTGGAGGTCTTGTTCACCTTTTGCCCGCCTTTTCCTGAAGACCGGATGAATTTCTCCTCGATATCCTTTTCCTGGATACCGAGGGCCTCCATAGTCTCCGTTAGCCACTTATTCTTCTCTTCACTTACAGCGAAAACAGGCATTATAAAGGTCTTTGGTTATGGTATTGAGAGCGGGGACGACGGGTTATACGCAACTATTTATGGCGTTACGTATAACCGAAATTCCGGACTCTTACTTCCTGCGGTAAACGTTCAGGCCCACTTTCTTGTCCTCAGCGCCGGGGACGCTGATGTTCCCTTCCGTGGAGGCGATAATGATGGTCTTGCCCGAGGATGACGGGCCGAATTCCTTGGACAAATCCACTGTAATGGTCAGGATGTTCCCGTCAACTTTCATCTCCACATTCTTCATGTTCTCTGCTCCTGTATGTAAGGTTTAATTTGGTTTTGTGCTGCCCGCGTCTCAGAACTTATATGACCCGCATAGAGAAAAGTCAAGAAAATGAGATGGCCACCAAGCCTCCTATTTCACTATGGGTGAGGCGTCCTTGTCAAAGGGATTGGTTCTCATGGCCAGAGAAAAGAGATAAGGGTAGTTGGTTTTTAGATGTTTCATGTAGTACACCCACTGACGGCCTAAGAGGCTATAGGCCCTCTTTATGTCACCGGCGAGATGAGCATAGTCAGTATCCGGTAACCGTCTCAGGTCCTCTCGGCTTGCTAATTCTTCTTTCAAATGGAAGACGGCCCTGAGGAGTTCGGTGAACGCCTCATGTTCCAGCAGCACCGGATTTTCCAGCAATCGCAGCAGGAGAACGCTTTTTGCTTCGAGGAAACCCCGCAACCCTTCCAGGTCCGTTTTTGTGATATCAACCATATAGTCGTATTTCTCAACGCGCTTTTCGAGGCCGAGGAAGTCCCTGTCAGACCAATCGCTCCTTATGATAAGCTCCCTTCGCAGGATTTCCAGGTTGGGATCGGACCGGGAAAAATAAGCCAGCAGGCCGGTTCCGACCTCGCTGAAAAACAGTCCGATCACCATGTTCAACTTTTCCATTCTGATCTGTTTTTCCCGCTTGTTCAGCAACGACTCCGTGGCGTTTGCCACTACTCCGAGGAATGTTCCAACGCCCGTTACAATGAGGAGGATGCTCAGCATCTTGCCCGTCTGCGTGGCGGGGTGGATATCTCCATAACCCACCGTGGTTATCGTGACCATTGTGAAGTAAAAGGCATCTGCCAGAGAAAATCCCTCAATGGCCATGAAGCCGGCGGTTCCCACCAGCACAATGCCCAGTAGAAGGATAAGAAATATGCGTAATCGAAATCTTATGTGGTTCATATCACCGCATCGCGTGGATTTCCCTCTGTTATTTGAACAACTGCAAATAGGCAACAAACAGATACATCTTGCCCCGCTTACCGCCGGTGATTTCTGAAATTAAAATAACCCCGGCTGTTATTTTAGATTATCCATAAGAACCAAAATAATACAATTCATTATTTCAGTTCTTCACGTAAACAGATCATACCAACCTCGTCTTCCCGGTCACCTCCCCAAGAAGTCTGCTCCCCACTTCTTCATCAGGAGAAGCTTGAAATTCACGGCCTAAAGGTATGCTGTTGTTAGGCGCCTGGCTCGATGTCGTCTCCACCGATAGGAGGTAACCCTCGGTTTGCAGCGTCCATAGGCTACAGGCGTCCCGATTCCAGAAAACTGAAGTACCCGCTCCGGTTGAATATGATGTGGTCCAGCAGCGCAATACCGACGACGGAGCCTGCGGCCTTGAGCTGATTGGTGATCTCAACGTCGGATGCTGATGGCTCCAAGCTGCCCGTGGGGTGATTGTGGGCAACTATGATCGCCGAAGCACGATCCGACAGCGCGTCCGCGAACACTTCGCGCGGATGAACCGGCGTCCGGTCAATCAGCCCAATGGATACGACCCGTATGTTCAGAATCTCGTTTGCCCCATTAATGCTGGCGCACAGGAAGTGCTCTTGTTTGCGGTCCGCGTAGTGCCGCACATGGGGCAGCAGGCCGGCCGGGGTCTCGATCTTCGCTCCCTCCGGCTTGATGCGCCGTCGGGTGAACTCGATGGCCGCGAGTATCAGCGTTGCCTTTGCGACACCCACACCCTCGTGCTCGATGAGATCCTCGGCACGGACGTTCAGACCCTTCTCGTCGATGATCCTCGCAAGTTTGCCCGCCAGCTTCATCACATCCATACCCGGCGTGCCTTTGCCAAGCAGCACAGCGAGCAATTCCTGGTCACTCAGGGCTGCTGCCCCCTTGCGAAGGAGTTTCTCACGCGGGCGATCCTGTTCGGGGATGTCGATGATGCGCTTGCTCACGGCGTTACGCTGCCTCCATCAGATGGGTTTTAATCACTGTCACGGCCATGATGTCAAAAATACCACCTGTGTCCGTGTACTTAGGGTCCGCCAATTCCTCGTAGCGAGCCAGCCCGTTGTAAACGTCTTGTATCTCGCCGTTCACCTGACCCCGGTAGGCGCCTTCCAGGTAAATTAAGTCGGCGCGATGGGCCTGCACGGTGCTGCGGATAGTCGGGTCGGCCACCTTCAGCTCAGTAACCTGCTTAATGTAGAGCGCCTCCTCATCGCTGATATTGAACCTGGTCCGAATCTCATTGATCATGTCCTGCACGGAGACCTTCTTCGGGGGCGGGGCCACACCCTTCTTGCCGCCGGCCGGCCGTAGCTTCACCGCGCCACCACCGCTCCGCACCTCGCCCTGGTATTCGACAGCCGCCTTAACGACCGCGGTCTGGCGGATCTGCTTCATCAATTCGGAAACGCTGCCCTGCTTGATGAGCTGAGGGCCCACATACTCGGCGAATGCCACGAATTCTTTCACCTCGTCGGGATAGGAGAAGAAGCAGGTCAGGAAGTGGAAGCTCTTTGCAAACCGTGCAAGCAGGTATACGAAGGTCTTGCGGTCCTCGGGCGACGTGAGCTTCGCCTGGAATCGCACGCGCAGGCCATTGACTGCGAATTGCACCTGGGCGTCCGTCCCCGATGCCACAAGCTTCAGGAAGTCGTGCGCGTCCATCTGTGTGAAGACTCCGGCCGCGAGGACCTCGGCGTGCAGCCTGGTGCAGAGCTCCGGGTCGGGGTCGTCGGGCACAAAGGGCGTGCCCTTTCGGTACTTGGTGAACGCCTTAAGGATGGCCGAGGCGTTGTTGGTGAAGTCAACTACGACGACATCCTTCTTGCCTTCATGACAACGGTTCAGGCGGGACACCGTCTGCACCGCGTTGCGGTCAACCACCGGCTTATCGAGAAACATGCCGGCGAGCAGGGGCTGGTCGAAGCCCGTCAGGAACTTGTTGGCTACGATCATCAGTCGATAGTCGTCGCCCTTGAAGCGGTCCTCGATCATCTCACCGTCCTTCAGTTCGTTGACGGCATGCTCGCTGATGGCTTCATTGGTCTCGGGATGGACGAAGTCTGAGAAGGCGTACAGCACCTTGTAGTCCGCCCCGCGTTCCCTGGGCTTCTCCTTGATAATGTTGAAGTAGCGCAGGCCCGCCACTCTCGACGTGGCAACAACCAGCGCCTTGGCGCGCCCACCGACGAGCGGCTTCACGTCCTTCTCGAAGATGCGGAGCATCACTTCCGACTTGTACTGGATCAGACCGTCGTCCTGGAACGCGACGTTCTGCAGTGCCTTGGAGACAACGCCCTTGGGGTAGAGCTGCTCTTCGTCCGGCTTGGGGACGATCGGGCAGTGCAGGTTGTAAAGCGTCTTGTAGGAGATGATACTGGCCGCCACATCCACGATGTAACCCTCGGCGATGGCCTCGGCCTCGGTGTAAACGTCGAACGGCGCACCGAACAAGGTGACCGTGGCCGGGGCAGGCGTGGCGGTGAAGGCGACGAAGAGCTGGTTGCGGTCGTGCTCGCGGATGATCTTCGCTATCTTCTCTTCTTCGTCCATCCCGTCGTCCGCCGCATCCTCAGCGTCAGGGTCCTCGGACTTGCGGAAGGGCACGCGAATGGCCACGCCCATCCGGCCCTCCTGCGATCGGTGTGCCTCGTCGATGAGGAACGCCACGCGCAGGTTCTTCAGATCGGGGTTCTTCTCGATCTCCTCCAGCACCCAGACAAACTTCTGCTGGGTAGTGACAATGATGGGTTTGCGCCCCTTGAGATATCGCGGCAGGTCGTCGGCCTTGCGGGCCAGGCCCACCACGTCCTTCAGGTGCGTGAACTTCTCGATATCCTCACGGATGTTGGTGTCGAGCGACTTGCGGTCGGTCAAGATGAAGCTGATGTCCACCAGCTTCTCGCTGGTGCCTGGTTTGAACAGGCTGTGCAGGCGGTCCGCCAGCCAGCAGATGGAGAGCGTCTTGCCGCTGCCTGCCGAATGGTGGATGAGGTACTTGCGACCGATGTCGCCAGACGCAGCGAAATGCGCCACCGCATCGTCGGCTACCTTCCGCACCATGCGGCTCTGGTGATACCGGGGAAAGATGGTGAAAGCCGGCCGTTCCGGCTTTCCCTCCTCCGCCTCCCGTTTGGGTACCCGAATCAGGAAAAATGATAACGCCTCCAGCAATTGGTCCCTCGACAAGACCTCGCGGTACAGGAACTCGACCGGGTACTCGTTCGCCGTCTGTGGGGTGTTGGTTAGCCCGGTGTTATGCCACCGGAAGTTCTCAACTCGTCGCGGGTCGCTTCCGGCCATCACATCGCTGGTGTCAGCGGCCAGGTAGAGAAACGGATGCTGGAAGATCTTGCGGGCGTGTTCGCGACCGGCGAACTGCGCCACGGCGTCGTGAACGTTCTGGTTCTTCTCGTGCTTCACCTCCAGCGCCACGATCGGCAGGCCATTGAGGAAGAAAACGAAGTCAATTTCCTGGTTCGTCTGGCCGAAATAGAAGTGGGGGCGAAAGGTAATGCGGTTCTCCCCGTGCTTCTTGACGGCAGCACTCTCCATTGAACGTGGCTTCGGGTAGTAGAGGCGGAATTCCAGTCCGCGCACGTTCAGGCCATGGCGCAGGATCATCCAGAGTGGCGTGTGTCCCAGTTCCTTGCGCAGCGCCCGAAACACCTCTTCCCGCGCATCGGTCCCGTAGTCATCAGCCAGTTTCTTGAGCGTATCGGCCTGCGTGGCGTTGAGAAAGGCCCAGAGCTGGTCCTCGGCGATGAAATGCTCGGTGTCTGTGATGTCGGTCTGCTCGAGCACCCCATATTTGTGTTCGCGGACAAGGAAGTCTGCGATGTGCTGCTGAAAGGTCAGCTCTGGGGCGTTCTTGCGCTTGGACACGGTCAATCCCCCGTACCTTTGAGCTTCTTGGGCTTCTTGCCGGCCAGCCGCTTGAAGTTTTCGGGGGAGACCACCGGCTTACCTGTCTGTCGTTCGATGTCCTTGCGCGTCCTGCCTGCGACCGCGCCGCCGTCTTTGGCATCTTTCTTGAGCGGTTCCATGCCCTGCGAATCCCGATCCCGGTGCAGTGTGGTGGTGGTCGCTTCGGCCAACATGGTGAGAATGAGCTCGATATCGGTCATGTGGTCGCGCAGGTTCTCCCGCTCCAGAGCTTTCACCTGCTTGTACTCATCGACTTTGAGATCAAAGGTGCCCTGCATGATCTCGTTGGTCAGGATGGCGAATTCCAGGCGGGTCGCGGCGCCGCGGTCTTTCCACTCATCGGTGAGGTCCTGTCGCACGGCAATGCCTCGCAGCCGTTTGTCGATCCACTCTTTCGGATAGCCCTTCTTCTCATAGAGTTCCTGCATGCGGCCCATGGCCAGCTCGGGGTTCTCAATCTCGTCGATACGCTCTTTGCCGACGCGGGCCAGCC
>Ga0068714_10003082_pt1 | contig 20255 bp, 13 predicted proteins | sample MTBNYHSulfiMetaG_FD_62988 | JGI IMG/M metagenome (GOLD analysis project Ga0068714, IMG submission 62988) | Enrichment culture microbial communities from rom New York Harbor, USA that are MTBE-degrading - MTBE-NYH (New York Harbor Sulfidogenic)... | ecosystem: Environmental > Aquatic > Marine >... | reverse complement strand
CGACAGCGCCTACCTGTTCACGTGGGCGCGGTACTTCAAGCTCGGCTACTACGCCGCCGTCGGCATCATCCTCTGGGGGGTGGTGACGATCGCCCTGAAGACAGGCATCTATCTCATCGGCATCGCCCTGGATCTGCCCGGCTGGGTCCGCCTCGGGAGCATCGGCCCGGCGGTCCTGCTGATGCCCGTCGCCCCGGCCTGCATCCTGGCCTTCTTCTTCCTGGGAACAGGGAAGGACGGCGGCCAGGTCCCCGGAGCGGCCGACAACCTGTCGGGAAGCATGCTCGCCGTGGCCGTAGGTAGGCTGCTGAAGGCGCATCCGGAACTCGTCCCCGACCACACCGAGGTCCGGCTGATCTCCTTCGGCTGCGAGGAGGCCGGGATGCGCGGGTCGCGCCGCTATGTGGAACGGCACCTGGAGGAACTCAGGGAGACGGACGCCAGGGTGTTCAACATCGAGACCGTGATGGACACCACGGTGAACATCATGCGGTCGGACTGCAACGGTCTTTGCAGGAACTCCCCGGAGATGGTCCGGAGCCTGGTGGAGGCGGCCGAGGGTGCCGGAGTTCGCTACCGCGTCCGTCCGTTGCCGTTCGGCGGCGCCGGGTCGGACGCCTTCCCGTTTAGCGCGGCCGGGATTCAGGCGGCCTGCGTCCTTCCGGTGCGCTACCCCCGGCAGATGATCCGGTTCTACCACCAGCCCGCGGACAACTACGACATCCTGACCCTGGAGCCGTTCGAGACCGTGCTGAAGCTGGCGCTGGCGTGGACACGCATGCGGCAGCCGCCCCAGGCGCATCCGGAAGCACGAGATCCGGTGAGCTTGAGCCCCGCAGATGAGGGGAAAAGGGAGGATGCGGATCTCGGTAGATGAGGGAGGGGGACGTGACAGCCTCGCCGCTCTTCGCCGCCCTGTTTCCCGGCGGATCGGAGAAGAACGACTCGAGAAGCGAAAGGATTCCGGTATCCTTGTCTCCGGCAGATCATCACTCTGCATCCGGAACACGGGGCCTGCCGGGTCGGACTGTGCGCTGGAACACGGGAGACTTACATGTTCGAGAGTCTTTTGAATGAGCGGCTCCCTGTCCGCAAGAGCGTCGGCACACGGTGTTCTCCGGTCCGGGGGAGCGTGGAAAGATTTTGTCTCCTGCTGTTTCTATCCCTGGTCTTCGCTGCGGCTGCGTGCAGTGGGACGGACGGAGATGCGGACCACGGGGTCGACACCGGGTGCCACCGGGCGGTGGTTACATCGGGCCTCGGCCTGCGGTGGGCATTCTTCAACCACAGGATAAGCCTCTGGAACGTTCATCCCGTCCAGGACGAGTGCCCGGAGGCGGTGCCGGGGGAGGAGGTGCTCTCTGTGGGTTTCATCGGCGGGCCCTGGTCCACGGGGCAGGTGGCCGCCGACATTCCCTCGGTCTCCTATGACTATTCTGCCATGAACTCGGAGGCGGCGGCGTTCTCGACCGTCGCCGTGCCGATCACCATCGACGCACCGTCGCCAACCGGGTCGGCGTCCGCCACTGTGGTTCTTGCCGAACACGGCATGGAGGGTTACGAGCAGTACGTGGCCCTGCTCTCCGGCCTCACGCTGACCACGGACGTGCAGCAGGTGGACCCCCTGTACCCGGCTGCGTACAATCCCTCGTACGGCTACACCTCACGGGGCATCGGGGCGGGCGTGAGCGGCCTGGCGGTGGCCGGGGGCGAGCTGCGGTTTTCGGCTTGGGTCCATTTCGAGCACGGAAGGGCGGACCGGCCGGACATGAATCAAGCGCTGGAGCACGCGAGAACAAGGGCCGTGGCGCATGTCCTGCTGGTGGGAATTCGAGGGGGAGCGATCACCGCGGGAACCAACGCCTATTTCCTGGAGTATCCACCGCCTCCGCTTCTTTTCGCGAAGGAATACTCCCATGCGCCCGAGGAGCTTCGCCGCACGGAGATCGTGGGCGTACCCGGCCTGCCGGAGGCGGTGGCAGGGCTCACGGCCTTCGACTTCCGGCTGTTCGGCTCGGTGAGCGAGGGCGAATACATGCGCGAGTTCTCCGTCTCTGCACACCTCCTGTCCTACGACCCGGTGTCCGGACGAGCCGTCCTGGACGTGGACGGATTCGCGTCCAACGTGGGCCTGATCACTTACGAGACCATGGAGAACGACTTTTCCGCCGGGCTTGTCCTGCTGCAGCTACCTGGGGGGACGGTCACACCGGGTTCTCTCAACCACGCATTCGAGACGGGAGAAATCCTCCTGCCGCTCGCCCCCGGGGACGATGATGGCTGAGGTTCACGGGTGTTGAAACCCCCAGGTTGTGCACAATCTCGTCGCCTGCCATCCCATAGCGTGCGTCGTGAACGGGGTGGACGCGTTTACCGAGAGGATCCGGCGGCCCGCGGCGGGTCTACGCGGATGGCCCTGTCCGGACTCGGTCGTTTGCCGCTCCAGGCCGCGCGGTGCCTCTCTCACGTCCTCGGTTGAATTCCCCTCTCCAGACATCCCCATCGCTCATGCCCGTGCCGGGCCGTAACCAGACCCAACATCTTGTGTGTTCTTCCCTTTGCCATACAATGACGCCTCCTGCTATTCTCTTCCTGCCGGAAACGCGCCGGCCAGCACGCTCAGGGTGACCGTGTTCAGCCAGCCCATGGTGGCTTTCCGGACACCGACCTCCCCGGCCCGGGCCGCCATCTCGGGTGGGATGAAGGCGTCCAGCGACGGGAAGGGGGCTTGCGGTGTGTCCGAGTTCATGATGCGATCCTCCTTGGGCCTTTGGGGGTTGAACGGCACCGAGCATAGCGAGCAGGGGCGAGGGAGCAAGGCGGCCGTCGGGGTTCGATTGCCGTGAGATCCCGTGCGCGGATCCGAGGACGGGGTGCGCGCATCCCGAGGCGGGGGAGCCGGGCCGGTGGGCGGCCGCCTGTCCGGGGCGCCCCGTGCGACCGCACCGTGAGACAGGGAGGGTCGCGATGAGCGCGACCGGCGGCAAGAACGGGGGGCCGGGGCAGGGGGGCGGGACGCTGGGCACCTTCGCCGGGGTGTTCACGCCCAGCATCCTGACGATCCTCGGCATCATCCTGTTTCTCCGTCTCGGGTACGTGGTGGGCAGCGGGGGGCTGGCCAGGGCGCTGGTCCTGATCGTCCTGGCCAATACGATCTCGGTCCTGACCTCGGTGTCGCTCTCGGCCATCGCGACCAACCTGCGGGTCAAGGGCGGGGGAGACTACTACCTGATCTCCAGGACGCTGGGGCTGGAGTTCGGCGGCGCCCTCGGCGTGGTGCTCTTCCTGGCCCAGTCGGTCTCGATCGCGTTCTACTGCATCGGGTTCGGGGAGGCCCTGACCGACATCCTGCCCGTCGGCGGCAGGCACATGCCCCGGATCGTCGCGGCCGCGGCCGTCTCCTTCCTGTTCGTGTTCGCCTGGCTGGGCGCGGACGTGGCGACCCGGTTCCAGTACGCGGTGATGGCCATCCTGGTCCTGGCCCTGGGGTCGTTCGTCGCCGGGGGGATCGGCCGGTTCGACGCCGACCTGCTGGCCCGCAACTGGGCCCGGCCCGCCGACGCCCTGCCGTTCTGGGCGCTGTTCGCCGTCTTCTTCCCGGCGGTGACAGGGTTCACCCAGGGGGTGAGCATGTCCGGGGACCTGCGGGACCCGGGCCGGAGCCTGCCCCGCGGGACCTTCGCCGCGGTCGGCCTGTCCGGGCTCGTCTACCTGTGCTTCGCCTTCCTCCTGGCCGGCTCCCTGCCCCGGGACATCCTGAGCCAGGACTACGCGGCCATGAAGCGCGTGGCCAGCCTGTCGTTCCTCGTCGATGCCGGCGTGATCGCGGCCACGCTTTCCTCGGGCCTGGCCTCGTTCCTCGGGGCGCCGCGCATCCTGCAGTCCTTGGCCCAGGACCGCATCTTCCCGTTCCTGATGCCGTTCGCCGAGGGGGTCGGGCCGCACCAGAACCCGAGGCGGGGGGTCCTGCTCTCGGCCGGTATCGCCTACGCGACGATCGCCCTGGGCAACCTGAACCTGGTCGCCCCCGTGGTCTCGATGTTCTTCCTGATCTCCTACGGGCTCCTGAACGCGGCGACCTACTACGAGGCCCGGGCAGCCAGCCCGTCGTTCCGGCCCCGCTTCCGGTGGTTCGACCAGCGGTTGAGCCTGCTCGGGGCCCTCTGCTGCCTGGGCGCCATGCTCGCGATCGACCTCGCCGCCGGCCTGGCCGCGGTGGCGGTCCTGTTCTCGATCTACCAGTACCTGCAGCGGACCGCGGGGCCGGCGCGCTGGGCCGACACCCGGCGGTCCTACCACCTCCACCAGGCCCGCGAGCACCTGCTGGCCGCCTCGCGGGAGCCCGAGCATCCGCGCGACTGGCGGCCCCGGCTGCTCACCTTCTCCGAGGACGCGAAACGAAGGGAGCCGCTGCTCCGGTTCGCCGCCTGGGTGGCGGGCCCGAGCGGGATCACGACCGTGGTGCAGGTCCTGGAGGGCAGCGGCCTTCGGGCGCTCCGGCAGCGCGCCGAGGTCGAGAAGGACCTGCGCAAGAGCCTCGCGGAGCACCACCCGGACGCGTTCCCCCTCGTGGTCGCGGTCCCGAACCTCCCTGCCGGCCTGGAGGCCCTGGTCCAGGCCTTCGGGATCGGCCCCCTCCGGGCGAACACCGTGCTGCTCAACTGGCTCGAACAGGCGCCCCGTGCGGATCGGTCCGGCCGGCACGCCTACGGGCGGAACCTCCGGACGGCCTTCCGGCTCGGATGCAACATCATCGTCCTGAGCGCCCGGGAGGAGGCCTGGGCGACCCTGGCCGAGACTCCGGGGAACGCCAGACGGATCGACCTCTGGTGGTGGGGGGATCGGACCTCGCGCCTCATGCTGCTCCTGAGCTACCTGTTGAGCCGGTCCGACGACTGGCGGGGCGCCAGGATCCGGGTCCTGGCCGCGCAGGCCGAGGCCGACTACGACCGAACCGTGGAGGACCTGCGCCAGACGCTGGAAGAGGTGCGCATCTCGGCCGAGCCGGAGGTCGTCCTCCACTCCAGCGTGGAGGCCGTGGCCGAGCACTCGGCGAACGCGGCGCTGGTGTTCCTGCCGTTCCGGTTGAGCCGGAACCGCCTCGTCGGCCCGTTCGGCGGCAACGTCGAGGACCTGATCGCGCCCCTGCCGGTCGCGGCACTGGTCCTGGCCTCCGAGGACATCGAGCTGGACGCCGAGCCCGAGGCGGGCAAGTCCGCGGAGATGGCCGCCGCCACGGACGCCTACCAGGATGCCAGGAAGCGTTCGGCCGACCTGGAGCGGGAGGCCACCCAGGCCCGGGAGGAGGCAGAGGCCTGGCTCGAGAAGCTGGAGAAGGCGGCGGCGTCCGGGGCCGGCCGCGAGGAGATCGCCCGGGCCGAGAAGTCGGCCGTGGGGCTGCTGACCCGCGCCGAGAAGGCCGCTCGGCGCGCGGCCAAGGCCATGGCCCGGGTGGAGGACGCGGCCCGGGTGCTCGAGGACCTGGGCGTGGTTCTGGAGAAGAAGGAGGCGAAGGAAGGGGAGGAAGGCGCGGAGGATCGGGACGCGGAGGAAGAGGGCGCGGAGAAGGCCTAGTGTCCTGTCCCGGAGATACGTAGCCATGATCCGCTTGGGGCGAGCCCGTGGACCCCGAGCCGCAGAAGTCCTACGCCGCACCGGAGCGGCTGGCTGCCAGGGGCACCCACGTCCCCGCAAGGGGCCGGCAGTCCGTCAATTGTCCAGGGACACGAAGTTAGGGGACACCAAATTTTGCGATTCTTGACCTTGTGTTGATGGTGTTTTCTGGGGGCCATGGCGGCGGGCCGGGAAGGCGGGAGAATTCGGAGAGGACATTTTCGGAGAGCGCGCACAACCCCCAGGGTTGCCCCCGGCCCCCGGACTGTGGGCTTCGAAACAGCCGCCCGAAAGCAAGCACCGCGGATTCAAAGGCCTGCTGGAGGGTGCCTTCCAGAACCAGGGGAGGGAAAGGGGGAAGAGGCGCGGGCACGAAAGCGCGCACCTGCTCGCCCCCAACGCTCGTGACCTCGTATCTGCCGGTTTCACCGCGTTGCATCTTTGAGAGGCTCCCCATTCAAGAAATCTTAATAAGCCGATCCGTTATTAAGACATGATGGGTTAAGTCTAAATAAGCTTCGGGCTCCCGTCAAAAGATCATCTTCCAATCGACCCCGTTCTGCCCGCTCGTCCAAATTGCCACACGGCAACCCTCCTCCGCGAACGCCTGCAGAAATCACGATTTGATCTTCACGGACAGAAACCGGGGCGTCCAGAGTCCTTCTGCAAGAATACAAATCCATCGATTTCCACATTTCTGCGCATTGCTTGCTTCCACTTGCCCCACCACGGCATGCGAGTCCAGGCGGCGCACGATAGGGGAGCACACGACGACACGCAGGAGTAACCATGGGTCTTGATCCAGAGGTTGCGGACCGACCAAGGCTCTTGGGTTGCAAGCCACTGATTGGCCATCCCGGTCGGGGTTACACGGGGCCGGCTCGCGGCCTGCCTGAAGAAGGCGATGTATGGAGTCACAAACACCGCTTTCAATAGGGAGATTTCGAGGGAGTTCCTGAATGCACAATCCGGCGACTCCTGCCCTCTAGCAGGATTTGATCCACTTCCTGGAGAAAAGGACGACCAGAGCCGGCGGGACGAGAAGAAAAGCGCAGTTGGCCGCTCCCGAGTGGTCAGGAGCGCATTTGCCGGAGAGCCCGGTGTCTGCGTAGGCAGGACCCCAGCCGAGGACCTCTTCCTCTCCAGCAGACACACCGGGCTCGGAATCGGTCACAGGGTGCGCATACACATCGTCGTACCAGGAGGTCCCTCCAAGAAAGCTGTCCAGGGAGATGCCTGTGAGATTCCCCTCGTCGAGGATCTCCAGGGACCTCACCCATGCGTCGTCCAGGAAGAGATCGCATCGGTCGGCGCTCGCGCGTATGGTGAGCTTGTGCCAGCCCGAGGATCGCGGAACACCGGTGACCGTGTAGTTCCACCCCTCGGTGTGGGTCGTGTAGTGGGTCTCCGAACTTCCCTGCCAGATACCCACGCCAATGGCGTGGAGAGGGTACTCAGGAGTGCCCGGGTCCCATACGCGCAGCAGGGACATGAGACCGGGGGTGACGGCCAGGTCGTCGTAGATCCACGCATGAGCGGCGAACAGCCCGTTCAGGTCTTTCAAAAGCTGGGGGGCTGAGCCGCCGGTCATCACCAGCCCTTTCTCACCGGTGCGGGCGTGTTCTCCGGTGATGGCCATCTGCCCCCTGCCCGAATCCCAAGGTGAATCCGGCCGCCAGAAATCTTCCAGGCCGCCCTCGGTGTAGCCCACCCGCCAGGCGCCGTCATTCTTGCAGGCCGAGTACCAGATCCTCAGATCATCACCATTCACCACGAAGGTGGAACGATAGATTTGGGCGTTGTCCCAGCCCATTGGATTGGCCTCGAGGAGCGGTCTGGGGTCCAGGTTCCAGTGCAACCCGTCCGCACTTTCGCCGAAAAAAAGGCTGGTCTGGCCGCAACCGGCGGCAGACGGGTAAGCCGCCGCCAGAACGGCGTAACCCCCGGGGGTTGGCCGTATGTCCATGTGCCAGATCACATAGCCCGGCAGTGCCATCTCCACCGTGGCTGCCGTGCCCCAGTGCAGCCCGTCCGGGGAGACACGCTGACGAACAGTGGAATAATTCGCCGAGCAGCCCGGCGAGTCGATGTACCAGCAGACGAGTTCTCCCCCGACCTCCACGAAGGTGGGCGAGACCAGGAAGTCAGGCGCAGTGAGGACGGTCTCAGGTCCCGTCCAGTGCACGCCGTCAGAGGAGCGGAACAGGCGCAGGTGGCTTGTACCGGTAGAGGTGCCACCGAGCATGTAGTAGAAGAACATCTGGTTGTCGAACAGGACCATGTCCGGGTCACAGTGATGCCCGTCCGCCGGATTCGGCGCCAGCGGGTTGGTCAGGCCCGGAGGGACATCCCACTGGATGCCGTCAGTACTCACCAGGACCGAGGGGTTTTCGTAATCGTCATTACCCCAGGGGTACGGGGTGACCGCCATCCAATAAGGGTACGAACCCGGAGAACCCCACCCTCCGGGAACAAAGACTACGTCCGGATGCACTTGCTGGCCAGTGCCGTCATAGGAGGGGGTGATGAGCGGTGCGGGGGCGTTCAGGCCCGCCGTTTCCGTTTCAAAACTATCATAAAACAAGAAAGTCTCCGGTCCATTACCAGCCGGCCCGGCCTCGGGGTTGCCATAGTAAGCGTAAACCTGAGTCGTGCCTGCGGGGATCTCGGGAAGCTTGATCCAGATCACACCGATCCCGGAGACCGCGTTCCATGTCTCGATCCAGAAGGGCAAAAGGGACAGGCCGTCGCTGGCAGTCACTCGAAGATCTGCGCCGTTCGCAAGAGCATGAGCCAGGGCAGGATGGGTGTCGTTCAGATCGAGCCTTACGGTGTGGTCCGTCAGAAGATCGCCGGCATGATTGACAACGATGGGGGCGCGGTAGGCCCAACCGCTCAGCCACTCAGCTTGTGCGCGGATGCCAGTCCCCAAAAGGCACAAAAGCGCGGCAAGGCCTACCGTCAAGAAACGAAGAATCGAGAACTTCATGACGAGCTCTTTTGGGGTGGGAAGAGTTGCCAATCCGTCCCGCGGGAATACCGGCGGGTGGGCTTTCGCCGACGTCACCAGCAGCCGGGCTGCCACTGCGGCGCGAGCTCGCAGAAGGGGCTCGAGAACTACCGATGGCCCGTACTATGTTTCAAGAAACGTCATCGAGTCAAGCAGACCAGACAGGAGCTGGTCCATGTCGCCGGCACCCACAACGGTATCCGATCTCACGGCCGTTTCCGCTGTCTGGTAATCCGCTTGCGCCGGACCCGCTGGTCCGGCTTTCGGCAGATACCTACCGGAGGGGAGTTCAAAGTGTCGAAGCGGGTGCCCGGATGCAACTGGGCTGTTAAACAAGGCGACTCGAAAAACGGAGAACGGGAGAATTCGGAAAGGACATTTTCGGAGAGCGCGCGCAACCCCCAGGGTTGCACCCGAACCCCAGGCGGTGGGTTTCGAAATAGAGAATCAGGGTAAATGTGCGGGCGGGCGTAAGTCGGCTTGGACACGCCAGAAACGACGAGACCCCGAGGGGATCACCCCACGGGAGGAATAATTCAGGATGATATGGCTAGAGAATATTGTTGAGTAAGAGGAGGGAAAACATGCTTCGAGCAACACTTCTCATTCCCATTATTTTAGTAGTGGTCATAATTCCATCCTGTTCTCGCACTATCACGATGAAACATGAGATCGATCCCTCGGAGGCAGGTTTTGTATTCGATTCGTCCCTACTTACGAAATATCCGTATCTAGCCGGAAATCAGCGGACTGCTACGGTAGTTTTTATAAGGGACTCAACTCTTGCACGTACCTTTCCATTCGATCTACTTATCAATGGAAATTCCTCAGGTTCGCTTCTTGGGGGAACCTTTTCCTATGTTTCGCTCGAACCTGGAAACCTAAACATCGTGATTCAATGTGTAGGTAATGAGGTAGTCCTCCAAGTGGATGCTCAGAAAGGAAAAGTCTATTTCGTTCAGATGGCATGTGAGGCGTTCGGATTCACTTCTCCAAAACCGCGAGCAAGATTTATTTCAATGAAAGATGGAAAAGAATTGCTTGGAAAATGCAAGTATGTAAACACTGTCACAACCTAGGGGCCCCCGGCTCCCGGGGGTCAGTCCGGGATGAACCCTGCGGCGCGAGCGGCGATCACCGATTCCGGCTCCGGCCAGTCCCTCGAGACGCCGAAGTCCTGGGCAATGACGTTGGCGCCGATATAGCCCGGGCCGCCGATGATCAAGCCGCCGGGATAGACGCTGGCCCCGCAGACATAGAAGCCCTCTATGGGCGTATAGGTCTGGGAGCAGTATTCGTTCGGCCGGAAGGCGCCCATCTGCAGGGTCTTGTAAGAGCCCTGCTTGATGGAGCCCTTGACCATGTTCTTGAACTTCTGCGCAATGTAGGTGGGCGGGCACACGAAGGTGTTGAGCGGTTCGAGGTTGGGGGCATATTCCTTCCAGCTCTCGATGCACCGGCGGGCATAGTCACCCTTGATCCGGTCCCAGTCGGCGTCATAAGGGACCAGCGATTCCCAGCGTCCCGTGTGCAGGTCGGCAGGCGCTTGGAGGGGGTCGAACACGGTGGGGACCGTGGCGTGGCCGCAGGGGGTCTCCGGCAGCACGCCGGCTTCGATATCGTCGGCGTGGTCCAGAATCGCCTCGGTGTCGGAAATGCCCGCGAAGGTCAGCAGGGCCCGGTTGGCATCCTTGACCTGCTCGGTGCCGATGTACACGGGCGCCCGGGGGAGGGCCATGTGGACGCCGAAGAAGACCTGTTTTTCCCATTCCCATTTCCTGGCGCTTTCCACCAGGTTGGCCGGGATCTCGTCTTCCTGGAAGAACTGGAGAAAGTTCTGGTGAGGGTCCACGGTGGAGACGACGGCCTTGGCCTTGATCTCCACGCCCTCCCGGGTGACGACGCCGCTGGCCCTGCCGTTGGTGAGCGTGACCTTGACGACCTCGGCCTCGTCCAGGATACAGCCGCCGTGCTCGATCAGGGCCTTGTGCAGGGCCGAGGAGAGCCGGTGCGAGCCTCCGGCGCACAGGGCGGCGTTGGTCATGCGGTTGAAATAAAGGGGGTAGAGGAAGCCCACCCCGTCGAAGTTGGAGATCCCCCACATCGTGAAGAGGTTCAGAAAACAGGCCTTGAGCGGGTCGCTGAAGCCGTAGTGCTCGATGAACTCGGTGGGGGTGAACTCGGCGATTTCGTTGAAGCGGCGGCCGACGTCGTCGGGCGCCTTGGCCAGGGCCTGCACCATGTCCAGCGCCGGAACGGCCGGCACGTAGGTGAACGGCAGCAGGATCTTCTCGAAGAATTCCTTGCAGTCGCCATGCATGCGGCGGTAACGGTCGCCGTCCCGGCTGGAGAAATGGTGGGCAATGAACTGGGCGGTCTTCTCCGGGTCGCGGTAGAGCACCACCGGGGCGGCGCCTTTGTTGATGTAGGCGGCCTGGACCTCGGGGAAGATGTAGCGCACCCCCCGGGATTTCAGGTTGAAGTCACGGTAGGGCGGCATGACCTCGGCCATCATGTGGTAGATGGCGTGGAAGTTGTACTTGTGCCCGGCGAATTCCGTGGTTTCCAGGCCGCCGCCGGTCTCGTGCCTGGCTTCCAGGACCACCACCTTCAATCCCGCGCGGGCCAGATAGGCCGCGCAGATCAGGCCGTTGGGGCCCCCGCCGATCAGCGCGACATCGTATTCTCTGCCGTTCTTCATGATCTCCCTCCCACCCCGAGATTGAGCGGAACGTTCGCGGCGTTGGCCAGATACCACATCCCGGCCTGCTCCTTCCACCACGACTGCCCCCGGACCCCCATGTCCTCGGCCAGTTCGGAGGCGGCGATGTACCCGCAGGCCAGGTTGGTCGAGCCGAAGGGATGGATGGAGTTGGAAAGGTAGAGGTTCTTCAGGAACGTCCGGGCCGCGCCGTTCTTCATGACGCCGGGCACCGGCCGCCTTTCGTAGAACTGCCCCGGGATCACGCTGCCCCCGGCCCAGTTGCCTTTGATGGCCGACAGGTTGCTGTGATACATGTCCAGGGGCGAATAGACGAACCGCTCCAGGATCAGCTTCTTGAAGCCCGGGGCGAACCTTTCGTAGGTGTCGGTGATCCTGTCGGCCATCTCGTCCTTGATGCGGTTCCAGTCCTGAAAACCGTTCAGGGGGCCTTGGGCCCAGCTGTCCGGGGTGGGCGGCACATCCACCCAGACAAACGAGGTGTGGCAGCCTTCCGGCGCCTGGGTCGGGTCGGCCAGGGTCGGAATGAACCAGTTGCCGATCATCTCGTCGTGGATTCTGCGGCCGACCAGGTTCCTGGCATATCTTTCCATCTCCCGGGAGTTCTCCCCGCCGAAGTAGCCGACGCAGCAGCGCTGGATGCCCTCGTCGAAATCGGCCGAGGCGAACTGGGGCTGCCCGCTCAGGGCATAGTAAACCCCGAAAAGGTTCTGTTCCTCGTACGAGAAGCTCTTGATCTTCGCGGCCAGTTCCGGGGGGATGTGCTGTTCGCCGATCAGGTCGATGAAGGTCGGGACCACGGTCACGTTGCTCACCACCTTCCTGGCCCGGAAGGTCTCGCCGGGGAACACGGCATGTTCCGTGAGTTGAACGCCAACGACCTCGCCGTTCTCCACGAGGATCCGCTGGACCGGGCAGCAGGGCAGGATCTTCACTCCGTAAGCGGTGGCCGCCTTCACCAGGGCGTGCGTCAGGGCGTGGCCGCCGCCTTTGGAGAGATGGACGGGCAGGTAGGGACCGGTCAGGGGGCCGAGCAGGACCGTGCCGATCGAGCCGACCCTCTCGTGAACCGGCGAGAGGCCGGCGATCCAGGAGAGGGACTGGAGCATGGTCTTGATGTGCTCCGATTCGAAGAGCCGGGCCGAGGAGTCGAAGCCGTTCATGGCGTAGATCTGTTTGAACGTGGTGCCCGGGGCCACCTTCTCGAAGAAGGGGTCGGTGATCGCCCCGATCTGGTCCAAGATCTTGGGGGAAGGGGCCGTGAACATGTAGCGGTGCAGCACATCGACGAGGTCCATGATCCTGGGCAGGAAGATCTCGGCGGCCGCCAGGATGACCCCGGCGTCCCGGGGGGAATGCCTGGACCAGTACTCGAAGGTCTTGAAGGGGTCGGCACTCATCAGGGCGTTCTTGCCGTCCGCAAAGGTCTTGCCGTAGATCACATCGGTCGCCCGGTATTCCAGGCCGAACCGGTCCAGCTCCAGATCGGCCTGAGCCGGGCTCGAGGCGGTGATGAGCCAGGTGGCGTGCAGGTTGTGGAGAAAGCCCGGTATGCCCAACTCGACCGTTTCGGCATGGGCGCCGCATTCCCCCCTGGCCTCCAGAACCAGGGTCTTCAGCCCGGCCCGTCCGAGGTAGGCGGCGCAGGTGAGGCCGTTGATACCACCCCCGATGACAATGACATCACAATCGTGCTCCGTCATCCGTCTCCCTCCTGACCGACAGGGTTTCAGGCCATCCACCGACCCTAACGAAGAGCCCACGACCTGCCCGCGCGAGGGGAACCCGGCGCGCGGCAGGGGCCCCTTGGCGTCACGGACGAAGACCTCTGGACGGGGACAGGCTGGCCTTCCTCCTGGCGACTTGCCGGGACCCCCGCCGGGGAGGCAACGGGAACGCCCCCACGAAAGCCGGCAAGGGCCATGGACAGATCGCTATTCTTCTTCCCGCACCGGAACCGCAAGGCCCGGACTGCGGGTGTTGCGTTCGAGCCTCCCCGACCGGCTTCTCGGCCGCATGATCTGGTCATAGGCTTCATTCACCTTTTCGACCAGGATTCCGGCTTCGGGTGTGGCCTCCACGCAGCCCCGCAGGCGTTGGCAGAGGTAGATCCCGTACCGGTAAGCGTTCAGAAAAATGAGCTTCAGCATGCAGAAGCGGAAGACCAGACGGAAGAAGCCGGGGACGTCTGCGGGGGTGATCACCCCTTTGAACTCCCAGTTGACCGGTTCGGTGACGGTGCCGTAGACGATCACGCCGCCGGTTTCGGGGTCTTCTTTCACCTGGCAGAGGGCCGGGTTCATGGTGAGCTCGGTCCTTCCCAATCCTCGTGACCACACCTGCATGACCCACCTCCTGTTCCTGGATTCGCGAGCCGCCAGCGAGCCTCCGGATCCCGGTCGCCGGCACGCTGCTGGTTGGACAGCCAGCCAATTATGTTGCATCGATCCGCTGGTTCGTGCCGCTCCAACTCCTGAAAAGTGGATTCCGGTCAGCCGATGAGGAGGCGTATCGCCTCGGTCGATGTCACCCAGATGGACTTGTTGCTGACGAGCTTCGGGTCGATGGTCAGTTGCATCCCCAGGCCGTCGACGATCGCGGTGAGAAGGATGGCCAGGCCGTCCAGCGGCACGACCGGGGCGATCACCCCCCGGTCGGTGAGTTCTTTCAAACCCCGGTGAATCACGGTTCGAAACTCCCGGTGATGCTGCTTCAGTTCGTCCGGGGCGCCCGCCCCCCCCCTGGAGACGGTCCAGCTTTCCAGAAGCAGGGTGAAGAAGTCAGGGTCATCCTTGAGCACCCGGCGCAGGGCCTTGATGAGATCTACTGCCAACTCCTCGGGACTGTTCGCTTTTTTGAAGATGGAGGTGATCAGGTGCAGGGTGCTGTTCATGTTGGTCTGGATCACCCGGTGGACCATTTCCTCCTTGTTCTTGAAATAGTAGTGCAACAGGCCGCGGCTCACCCCCGCCTGGCCAGCGATCTGGGAGATCGTCGTGGCGGCCAGCCCGTTCCTGGCCAGGATCGTTTTCACGGCGGAGAGGATCTGGTCCATCTTCTGATCGGATACCTTGGTCGGGATGCCGTTTCTCATCGGGGTCTGGATCTCTCTTCCGGGTTGAGGAAGCCTGTGCGGAGGAGCACGCGCGTGCGGCGAACAGTCAGAAGCGCATTCTATTCACGAGCGCCTGTTTCGAGAAAGATCTCCGGTTTGGACGATCATCCAATATTTTCCTAAAATCCTACCCGCAGGTCAAGCGGAAATCCTTTTTTTCACACACGCCCGGTCCGCTTCCTCGTCCGTCATCGACAGAACTCGCGCGGGGTTATGAGATCCCTGCCGAGCGGGTCCGGGCGGTCGTCCTCATCCGGTCCGGAGGGACGTGCGTCGGCGTGGACACGCCGGAAACGACAAAACCCCGAGGGATTGATCCCACGGGGTTTCGTGCTGGCAAATGACCGTCGAAATCGACGGATTGAATTCTGGCTCCCCAGGACGGATTCGAACCGCCGACGCGGTGGTTAACAGCCACCTGCTCTGCCAGCTGAGCTACTGGGGAATGTGCTCTTCGTTTCTCTTGGATTCCCGCCACGACCCGTCCGCCGGGAAAGCGTCAAGGGTCAAGGCGGGGTGAGGCGGACGCTTCGTGAAGCAGGGCATACAGAACCCGTACAGAGGAAGCGATTATCAACCGATCGGCGCCGTTTGTCAATGGCACCGCTCCAAGGAAGCACACCGGTAGGAGTGGGGGGGCATGGGCGCGAGCGCCTCTCGGAACGCCCGATCCGCCCCTCGTTCCGGACGCCCGCCGGCACCCTTACGATCAGAAGAGTTCTTCCTGCCGGGGATCGAACAGGTCACGCGCCCACTGGCGGATCCTCCGGGAGGCGTCCTTCTTCGCCGGCCCGGCGAACCGCTTCCCGAACAGGACCGCACCGAGCTTGTAGGCGGCCAGGCGGTTCCAGGCGGAACTGCCCCGGATCATCTCCCGGAGAAGCAGCCTCACTTCCTCCCGGGGAAACCGGTCGGGCTCCCTGCGGATCCGGGCGATCATGTAGGTGTAGAACCGCTCGGTGTCCTTCTCCAGGGGGCAATCCCTCATAAACCCGCGGATGCCCAGTTCGCACAGTTCCTTCCACCGGCCCTTCCCGGGCTCCCGCGACGCAAGAACCCTGCGGGGGGGAGGCGGGGCAGGCCCGGGCGAGGAGGCCCCTTCCAGGAACAGTTTCCACAAGGACGAAGCTGTCTTCTGCCGGGTCTCGGGGGTTTCCGCGATCTCCTTCAGCGGCCTGCGGAGTTCCACCGGGACCGTTGCGATCTTCGTCTTCTTCTTGTTGCCGGCTGGAATTCCGCCCACGTAGACCAGGCCGCAGAGCCGCAGGATGCTCAGGGGGCCGGCAGGTATCCGCTCCTCGCTCCACCAGCAGCCGAACTCCGATGCCCGGCCGAACTGGAGAGAGATCTGCCGAACGGTGGCCCACCCTCCCTTTTCCCGGAGGATCCAGACAACCATTTCGCGGGCGGAACCGGGGAGACAAGACCAGACCCTTCGAAGACTCTCCTGATCGGGCAGTTCCTTCGTCAACATCTCGATACAGACTTGCCGGGAACCCATCCTGTTCATGCCCAGCAGCATGCAAATCCCGTCCAGCCAGTGAGAAGGAAGACCTCTCACCGCCGTCCTGAGCCGGGTGTTGGGCCTCAAGTTGACTCGTTCCCATTGCCCGCGAACCGAAGGATCGGTTTCCCGCAGAAGCAGGGAAAGCATCTCCCCCCGGTATACCCCGCCCGGGTCTTCGGCCGCCCAGCCCCCGCCTCCGGCGGCAGGCACCCCACCGCCTCGCGAGCCCGGGGGCCTTCCCGTCTTTTCCACCAGCAGGGGGTACTCCTCCGACGGGTTCACCGGGCCCACGCGCACCACGCGGATGAGGTGGCCCCACAGGTCGGCCGTGCCGGACCGGTATCGCAGCAGCGTTTCCGGTTCCAGGTGCAGGGAATCCAGGGTGGCAAAACCGGACAAAGGGGTCCCGCCTGCGTCCGGCTCCGGCGGGCTCCCGCTCTTCAACGCTTCCGTACCCCGGTACTTCAGGCTCTCCGGCCCACCGAAGGAACCGTGGGCAAAGGAAAACGCGTAACCGCCCCCTTCCTGCTCCCGGTCGAACGAGCCCTGGATCGCGTAGTGGAGATCCTCCAGGGTCTGGTCGCCCCGCAGTTTCAGGGCACGGAAAATCTCCCGACCTTCCTGCTCGCGACCCGAGGGCCCGCTCACTAGGTGTACGCGCAGCGTGTAGGCCCTGTGACGCGACGGGGACGAGGTCCGCCTCTCCAGGGGAAAGGGTATGATGTTTCCGGTGCTCAAAACGGCAGGTTTCCCTTGATGGATGATTGGACCATTGGGGGCTAGGCGCGCCCCCCGGCCAGCTCCACGACCTTGGCCACCAGCTTCTCGATCCCCTGGGCCACGTCCTTGATACCGGGCCCGAGCATGTACGCGGGCGTGGTCACGATCTTGTTGGCGGCATCCAGGTGAATCATGTCCACGGTACACACCTTGTGGGTGCCGCCCATGGCCTGGATGGCCGACGCCGTGCCCGGGTCTCTACCGATGGTGACCTCCGGGTGCCTGGCCCCCAGGGCCCGGGTGAGCGTGGCCGGTGCGATGCAGATGGCCCCCACGGGTTTTCCAGCGGACACCATCTCGTTCAGGAGGCGGCCCACCTCCGGGTTCACCACGGATTGAGGGCCCCGCACCGCGAAGTCGCTCAGGTTCTTGGCCGCCCCCATCCCGCCGGGGATGATGAGGCCGTCCAGGTCGCCCGCTCCCACCCCCTTCAGGTTGCGGATCTCCCCCCGGGCGATCCGGGCCGACTCCACCAGCACGTTGCGCTTCTCCTTCATGGGCTCCAAGGTCATGTGGTTGACCACATCGTGCTGGTCCACGTCCGGGGCCATGCACACGGCTTTGGCCCCTGCACGATCCAACGCCAGCAGGGTGATCACCGCCTCGTGAATCTCGGAACCGTCATACACACCGCAGCCGGAAAGCAGTACACCGATTCTGGGCATTTTGAAGTTCCTCCCTCAGCCATTTCAGGGTTTTCCCTCTTGCCGGACGGGCCCCGAAACCACCGAAGAACCCGGGACATAACCTTCCCATTGCCGGCCCTCCCAACGACCCATATCAGCCCACCCGGACCCCGTCAAGACTCACACCATCGGCTCGGTTCGCTGCCGGAGAGGACACAGACACTGCGCGAGTCTTCACCAGGGGCGCCTCCGTCTGTTGAGCAAGTCTCCCTTGTATCCTCTGCGTCTGCACCCCGCGGGAGCCGCGGCCGGACAGATTGTCCGGCTGCCCGCTGTTTGTTTTCCACGCACAAACCCCTATAATGGAGTGGCTTTCAGGATCCCGCAGGCCGGGGAGAGAATCGGGATAATGCATTGAAAACGCTTGCTTTTATGTAGTATCCCCCGGGTTCGTCCACCCGGGCACGCATACAACCACATGATTTGCGCCGATATCCACCGACAGGGGGGGATCGAGCACAGAGGGGAAAACGGTGACAGCGTTCGGCCTCCTGCACGCGGCGGTGTACAACGGGGATCTCCAGAAGGTCGTGGAACAGACCGTGGCCTTCCTGGAACAGGGAACGGACCCCGCGCGCATCCTGAACGAGGGGCTGATCGGGGCACTGGACGCCGTGGGAAAGGAATTTGCCTCGGGCGAACTCTTTCTTCCGGAGGTCATGCTCTCCGCGCACGCCATCCACGAAGCCATGCGCATCTTGGAGCCGTCCCTGGCCGCCGCGGGTGTCGAACCCCGTGGGTCCGTTGTGATCGGAACGGTGAAGAGCGACCAGCACGACATCGGGAAGAACATCGTTGCCATGATGCTTCGCGGTTCCGGATTCCGCGTGGCGGACCTGGGCATCGACGTGGACCCGAAACGTTTCCTGGACGCCCTGACCAAGGAACGCTTCCAGGTGGTGGCCCTGAGCGCCTTGCTGACCACGAGCCTTCCCTGGGTGGCCACCACGATCCGCGCCCTGGAAGACGCCGGGCTCCGGGAGCGGGTCAAGGTCCTGGTGGGCGGAGCGGTCCTGGACGCCAAAAAGGCCGCGGAGATGGGCGCGGACGGGTACGCACCGGACGCCGCCCGGGCCGTGGACACCTGCAAAGCGATGCTCGGCCTCCCCTGAAGCGCCCATTCCCTGACCGAGCGAACACCTGAAAGCCTTTGTTTTTACTATGATTTTTGTCGATTGGTCCGGCCACGTCCTTGACAGGCGTGACGGGTCTGCGTTATATTGCGTTTTTGAATGAACGCTCATTCATCCACGGAATCATCACCTCTTGCCCACAGGAGGACAGGCCTTGAGCGAAAACCCCACCCCGACCCAGGCAACTCCGGAGCCTCTGGCCGCCACGGCCCCGGGCGGCGGCACGGAAACCACCCCGAAAGCCCCCCACCCGGAGTCCTCGCCTCAGACGACGGTCAGTCCCCCGCTGGAGATGAACGCAAATCTGGCGCGCGAGATCCAGGCACAGTGCGGCGAGGACGTGAGCCGCTGCTATCAGTGCCTGAAGTGCAGCGCGGGATGCCCCATGACCTTTGCCATGGACTATCCTCCGAGTCAGATCATGCGCCTCGTGCAGTTGGGCCAGGAGGACCTGCTCCTTGCCTCCAAGACGATCTGGGTGTGTGTCACCTGCAACACCTGCAGCATCCGCTGCCCCAACGACATTGACATCGCGCTGGTGATCGACTCCCTGAAGGAACGGGCCGTGGCCAAGGGCGTCAAACCGGCGGTGGAAAAGGTGGCCCTGTTCCACCAGTACTTCCTGGACAACGTGCGCAAGCGCGGCAGGACCTTCGAGGGGGAACTGCTGGCCCGCTACCAGATCAAGACCGGCCAGGCCGTGCAGAATGCGGGCTTGGGCATGCGCATGTTCTTCAAGGGAAGGCTCTCCGTGCTGCCCGAGAGCGTGGAGAACAAAAAGGCGTTCCGGGAGATCTGCCGCAGGGTTGAAGAACGAGGGAAATCGAGATGAAACAGATCGGATACTACAAGAGCTGTTCCCTGAACGCGTCCTCCAAGGACTATGCCCGTTCCCTGGAGTCCTCCTTTTCCGCCATGGGCACCGAACTGGTGCCGGTAAAGGACTGGAACTGCTGCGGGGCCTCCTCGGCCCACTCCACCAGCGAACTGCTGGGCCTCGCCCTGCCCGCCCGGACCCTGGCGCTGGCCGAGGAGCAGGGGCTCACCACCCTGCTGGTTCCCTGCTCGGCCTGCTACACCCGCATGCTCACGGCAGCCGAGAAGATGCGCAAGGACGACCGGCTCACCGCGGAGATCAACGAGATCCTGCACCCCCTGAGATACCTGGGCACGGTGCAGGTCAAGAACATCCTGGAAATCCTCTGGACCGAGGTGGGCGCCAACGAGATCCTGCACGCCTGCAAGAGGAGCCTGAACGGGATGCGGGTTCTCTGCTACTACGGGTGTTACCTCACCCGGACGCCCGGTGTCCCCAGCTTCGACGACCGGGAGAACCCGCAGGCCATGGAGCGGCTCCTGCGCATGATCGGCGCCCAGCCGCTGGACTGGCCTTACAAGACCGACTGCTGCGGGGCCGGCATGAACCTCATCGAACCGGCGTATTCCCTGCAACTCTGCGAGAAGATGTTCGACATGGCCTACCGGCTGGACGCGGAGGCCATCGTGGCCACCTGCCCGCTCTGCCAGACCAACCTGGACATCAACCAGGACCGGGTCTTCCGGGAGAAGGGGCTGCCCCGCCGGATGCCGGTCTTCTACATCACCGACCTGCTCAGCCTCGCGGCCGGGATCGACCTGGGCAACCCGCAGTGGCGGAAACACTTCGTGGACCCTCGGGGGCTCCTGGAG
>Ga0068714_10003081_pt1 | contig 20263 bp, 18 predicted proteins | sample MTBNYHSulfiMetaG_FD_62988 | JGI IMG/M metagenome (GOLD analysis project Ga0068714, IMG submission 62988) | Enrichment culture microbial communities from rom New York Harbor, USA that are MTBE-degrading - MTBE-NYH (New York Harbor Sulfidogenic)... | ecosystem: Environmental > Aquatic > Marine >... | reverse complement strand
TGGGCTTTTATACCAAGTCGCCTTCATTTGTATATCTTTGTTGGCTCCTCGTCATACTCCTCGACGTACTAAAATGTACGCCTGCGTCGATTCCTCGTCGCCACCTCGATCTACTTTTGAATGCAACTTGGTATTATATCCTGCACGGGAATAATGTCAGGAATTCTTAAGTGGTCGTGCCCGGTTCTGAAGGCCCGGGGTTTATGTCTTCAAGGATTCGCGCAATTTCCTCGTCATCAAGAGGTTCGGTTTGGATTCTGACCGGGGGTGCTTCTCTTGGAGATTGATTCTGTAAGGGATTTTTCATGCGCAGGATTTTTTTCTTTCCTCGGAACTGAGTAATTGTTGTTCCCCTTCCTTTTTTGCGTCTTCTTCATGGGGGGATATATCATCCTTTGATAAGTCGATCTTTTCTTGCCCCTGTTCATCAGGGAGGAATAGTTCTTCATTCGAAGACAGAGCGCTCAGAGGGGGTGGGATTTTCGTGAGGTCTTCGGGAAACTCAAAGTCCTCCACGTCATTTGTCGGCAATTTAATATTCTGAGAATCTTCCCCCCGTGTTGCCAAGGGTAAGGTGTCTCCGTGTTTTGTTTCAAAAGAAGTGGTTGTTTTTAATTCTCCGCCTAATGTCTTTTCTTGTTCCTCAAACTTCACCTCAAAGGGTTCAGTAGAAAAATCCTGCTTTTTAATTTTTGGTTTCACGGGAGGGGGGACAATGAGCTGCTCAGGGGGTTCATTCGTAAAAAGGGGGGAAGTTTTTTCCTGCAAAGGGTATGCGCTGATCAGTGCTTCGGTGATGAGTCTCGGCGGCGCTGGTTCTTTTTGCGGGATTGGTCGGGGCTTGAAACTCCGAGTTTTTAATGAACTTAAGCCGAACTTTGCCTTTTCAGCAAATAATTCTTTACCACATTTTTTACACGTATCCAGAGAATCCGGCCCAAAATATCCGCATTTTGGACATTTCATCTATCGCTCCCTCGAAATATGCACACCAATTTTTTTTTGTTCTATTATTACTTTTTTTGCTCAAAAGTCAAGATAAATAAAATAGCGTAGACGATGTTTTATCCATTTAAATACCTAATCTTTTTAAAAATAAAACCTTGTCTTTTCTTTCTTCTCGTAGGCTGAAGATACAAATAATATATTGTTTTTTAAAATTTTTTTTGGTATATACCGTAAAAAAATAGCAAGTGCGCCCCTACAATTTTAATATGTTACGCAGCCTAATCCCGCCGTAGGCGGGACTGCGGCTACCCCACCTATCTTGAATTGTGACACAGTCTTGTTATCAGGAGGAGGTATGTGAGTAAGAGATAAAATCAAAACACTTCATGAGCAATAAAGCTGGTGAGGTGTTTTTTGATGAAATAAAGAACATCCCAGTATTTACCCCGTTAGAAATACTTCGCTTGCCCTGTTAGATATCAAATTCTGACGCGGTGAAGAAGCATGGGTTAAAAGCAACCAATCCTTTATCAAGGAGGGTCCGAGGATGAATAAATTTTTTGGAATACCGTTGCGGAAAAACAAAAAAAGTGATGACGAGTTTGTCGAAGAAATCAGAAAGGACATACAGAACCGAAAACGTACCCGCATTATCTTGCCGGTTACGGGTATCATTTTCATCGCGCTGATTATTTTTTGCCTCGTGTTATTAAAAATTCCTTTAATAGAAAATTTACTGGGGGTGACACCTTATCAGTGGATAGGATTCTTTTTCGGATTCGGTTTTGGTTGTGTAGCCTTTGTCATCGGCATCAACTTTATCCTTGTTATTCTAAACTGGTGTGGCTGCTTCAAACACCACCGAACCGAGGAACTTCTTATAAAATATCATGATGATCTGAAAAAATAGATGAGAGATGAAGAAGGACTTGGGGGTAGGAAAAATTTGATCACTTACTACTTTAATTTTAGTAGAATATAGAATATAAGGGTAGCAAGTGTAATATTTGTCTTGAATCTTATAGTGTGAGGACTATATGAAACTTAATGACCATATATACTTTTATCCTGAGCAGGGAATGCTTGATTGCAATACCTATGTGGTTAAAGATAAGCTTGTTTTGATCGTTGATGTGGGTTTGGGTAATAACCTGCCTTTGTTGATTAAAGCCATGGAAAATGATGGGATTGATCCTCGGGAGATAGATATTATTGCCAACACCCATCTCCATATTGACCATACCTGGGCAAATGAGGAGTTAAAGAAGAAAGGAAAAGCTAAAATCAAAATTACCCAAGTTCAAAAAGAAAATTATTACATCAGCATCCGTCAGACCTCGTTGTTTTTTGGCCTTGAACCGGTTGAGTTTAAAGAAGATGAACCCCTTGACTCACCCATAGACTTAGGTAATATAAAAGTAGAGATAATTTCAACTCCAGGGCATTCACCCGAGAGTGTCTGTTTCTATGTGCCCGAGAACAAAGCCCTTATCTGTGGAGACCTTGTTTTTGACCGCAATACCGGCCGCTCCGATCTCCCCGGAGGAAACGGGGAGCAGTTGAAAAAATCAATTGAAAAAATTGCCGAGCTTGATACTGAACTTCTTTTGCCGGGCCACATGGGAATAGTCTCCGGAAAGAAAAAAGTAAACGACAACTTTGAATTTTTGAGAACCAATGTCTTCCGTTGGCTATAGCAACCACGAACTTTGTTTTGAGCAAGGACCAATCCGGCCGCCAAGTGAAGCCAAGAGCCTCCTGGTGCGGATAACCAGGAATTGTCCCTGGAACAAGTGTCTTTTTTGTCGGACCTATAAAGGGACAACCTTTAGCCTCCGCTCGGTAGAGGACGTTAAGCAGGATATAGAAACCATAAAAAAGATTTATGATGAAATCAAAGCTATCTCCTGGAAGCTGGGGTTAAAAGGTATTGTGGCTGAGGAGGTGGTTCACTACCTCTACCATAACCCGGAGGAATATTCGAGCAGCTTTCTCAGTGTGGCGATGTGGCTTTACTATGGGGAAGGTTCGGTCTTCTTGCAGGACGGAAACAACTTGATGGTTAAGACCAGTGAACTGCTTGACATCTTAACTCTTCTCAAAAATACTTTTCCGGAGATAACCAGGATTACCTCGTATGCTCGCGCAAAAACGATTGCCACGAGAAAAACAATCGAGGAATTACAGGCGTTGCGAATCGCGGGGCTTTCCCGGATCCATATCGGACTTGAAAGCGGAAGCGATAAAGTGCTTGAGTTTATCCGCAAAGGGGTTACTGCGGCGGAGCATATTGACGCCGGCCGGAAGGTGAAGAAGGCGGGTATTTCTCTCTCTGAATATGTGATCCCCGGCTTAGGAGGAAAAAAGCTCTCGCAGGAGCACGCGCTCGAAACCGCGCGAGTGCTTAATGCGATTAATCCTGATTTTATCCGGTTAAGGACACTGAGGGTGGTTGCCGGAGCAGGGCTGGATGAAAAAGTGGCTTCCGGAGAATTTGAACCCATAAGCGATGAAGAAATTGTGCGGGAGATACGGCTGATGGTCGAACACCTTGAGGGAATTGACAGCTTTTTTGTGAGCGACCACATTCTTAACCTGCTCGAGGAGGTGGAAGGCAAGCTTCCGGGGGATAAGACAAAGATGCTGGCAGTGATGGACCGTTTCCTCGCGTTATCTTTTGAAGAAAAATGCAATTTCCGACTGGGGCGAAGAGCAAGTATTTACCGCACCCTCGCTGATCTCAAGAACCAAGGGCTTTATCAGCAGGTTGATAAGGCGCTTAAGCAGATCATGTCTCCGGACGGAGATGGGCTTGAGGTAGTGATTGATGGGCTTACCAAGAGGTTTGTTTAATCGTAAATAATCGTTAAGGGGTGTTCTTCAGCTGACTTAATTTCTTTGATTGCTTCCTGCCTTAATTCGTTTCGGTCAAGGGTTATTCCCTCTTTTTCACCCGGAAATTGTTCCACTAATGTTATCCATCGGGGAATGTTATGGCGGGAAATTTCATTGCGGAAATATTCCCGGATAGGTTGCGCGCTGGAGACTACCCCATTATTGGTTTTGACAAAGGCAAAAGCTTCTTCGCCCAAACGCCGGCTGGGAACTCCTACCACCCGCGCATCAAGTACTCCGGGAAAAGAAAGAAGGTATTTCTCTACTTCCAGGGGATAGATATTTTCTCCTCCCCGAATGAGCATGTTCCGCCTCCGGCCGGTTATGCGGTAAAAACCATCTTCGTCTTTTGTCCCCAGATCGCCGGTATGGAACCAGCCATCCTTGTCCATGAGTTCTGCGGTTTCTTGGGGCATGTTATAATACCCCTTCATCATCACCGGCGTGCGAACACAAATTTCTCCTTTTCCCCCGGTCGGTAAATCCTCTCCAGTTATCGGGTTGACTATTTTCATCTCCATCCCAGCTAAAGGCTCGCCCACGGTAGAGAGGATTTTTTCTCTTCGGGGCTCTTTACAAGATGTCTGGGTTAATAATCCGATTTCGGTGATCCCATAAGCGATAGTGAGTTCAGGGACAGGCATAGTTTCAATGGTTTGTTGCATCAGATCCGGGGGGCAAAAATCACCGGACATCATGCCGGTTCGCAAGCTTTTAAGGTTGAACGTGGGAAACTCCGCATGGTTGAGAATATCCGCAAACATGGTCGGGACTCCATATAAAGCGGTACAGCGCTTTTCTTCTAAAAGTTTCAGAACCTCAAAAGCTGTGTATTTGGGCACGGTTACTATTGGCGTGTGGGTTGAAAAACACGCCATCAGGCCCATCCAGAAACCAAAGATATAATGAAAAGGGATCGGCAGGCAGAGGATGTCCGAAGGGCCAAAATCCTGGTTTTTGGCAATCGGCAGACCATTGTTGATCAACCCAAAATGAGTAAGCATGGCGCCCCGGGAATAACCACTCAGTCCACAGGTAAACTTAATCAGGACAGGATCAAAAGGGGAGATTTTTTCTTTAAAAAACGGCAAATCCGACTTGCGTACCTTGCTTGCTTCCTTTAATAAAACCTCATAGTTGAGGAATTCTGAAGTGGTGCTGTCTCCGATAACAATAACTTTTTTTAACAAAGGAAATTCCCGGGAAGTGACCTCACCTAAGGAAAAGACTTGCAGATCCGGAATAGCTTTTTTAAGAATTTCTTCATTATCAGTTCCGTTTATTTTTTTAACGAAGAATAAAACGTTAACGTCTGCGGTCTTTAAGTAATAGGCGACATCGCGTGATCGAGCATTGGGGTTTATGGGGACCATGACTGCCCCGAGTTTACTGATGGCTAAAAAGAGAAAAACCCATTCCGGGATGTTGTGCGCCCAAACTCCTACCTTGTCACCTCTTTTAACTCCTATGCTCATCATTGCTTGAGCCGATTGATCAGAAATATCCTTAAGCGCTCCGAAGGTAAAATCCCCCTGATCAGGAGTAATCAAGGCTTTCTGCGCAGGCCGTTTATCCGCTTGACGATCAAAAAACTCTCCTAATGAAAGATCATTAATCCAATCCTGGTAGGGCAATGTATTCTCCTGAGTTGATGAGTAATGATTTAAGAAAAAGGTAATTAACTGATAAAGGGGTCCATTGTTTTTATGCCGGCCGCTTTTTCATGAGAAAGCCCTTCGGCCATCTTTTTTAGGAGCAAGGAAAGCTGTTTTAGCTCTTCCTGGGAGAGGCAACGCATCAAAGGGACAAACTCTTCTTCATAGGCAGAAAGAATCTCTCCAAAGAGCTGTTCGCCCTTGGGGGTGAGTCTTACCCACATTTTTCGGCGGTCTTTTTTATCCTGATCCCTGATAACAAACTCATCCCTTTCCAAATGATCCACAATCGTGGTGATATTTCCTTTAGTAACCAGCAATTCTTTACCCAGCTTTCCTAGTGGCATAGCTCCTTGGAGTCCTATGGTCGTTAGCACGTAAAGTTGGGGCAGGGTTACCCCTTTCTTACCGACTTTTTTTCTGATTTCGGAGGAAATAACGGCATAAACCCTTAAAATTCTTACCCATACCCCGATAGAGAGTTCTTTTAGTAAGCCCCTTCTGGAACGGGATAAAGACGATGTAAGGGTTTTTATGCTGAGAGAATCTTGCATTTCACTAAAGAAACTAAGATTTTTTAAGCTTAAATTTCTATCATAATGATTTAGAAAAGTCAATGTATTTCCCGACAAGGTTATTTAAAAAAAACTTTAATAATTTTTATAACCAATCGAAATTTAAATCCTTATGCCAAAAAAATAAAACCCCATTCCCTTTTTCTCTTGATTTCTTTTGTCACTTATTTTTTCCCAGGTAATTTTGTTTGGTTGACAGTAGACCCCAAAAAAATGTAATCCTTTTTTAAAAACTTTCTCAATCAAGGTGTTGCATACTTGTTTTGAGAGAAATGCTTTACGCTAAAAAAATTAAGGAAGCGTAAGAACTTTTTGGGGAAAATGGTTTTCAGGAGGAACAAAGGAGGGGAACTCCCCTCCTTTGGATAAAATCAGCTTTTTTACCTTTTTCGATTGGTATATTCAGCGAAGATCATTGCTACTGTTCGATAAACCATATGGGCAAACTTTGAATAGGGAAGGTAGGCGAGGAGATAAAACACAAAGACCAAGTGGATGCCATAAAAAAAGTACGCCCAAAAAGAAGCCTCAGCCATGCGGGCAAACTGGGTAAGGAATCCGGTGACAGCCGCGCACACAATAGTCCAGGTAAAAACCGAATCAAGATAGGTACTGGCTCCGGCCTTATCTTTGTTGACAGAACGGTTGTAAAGCACCAGCAGACATCCTGCCAAAATTGCCAGTCCCCCTAAATTCCCCGTGAGCTTGACCACACTAAAAAATGACCACGGAGGCAAAAAAAATTCATTGCCTTTGAAAAAAAGTTTCTCTGCCCATATACCACCCGCACTAATTGAGGTGGCGATAAGGCATAGCACAAAGCCGTAGAATATGACAAGATGGGCATAATACCTTATTTTGTTTGCTCCACAGTCATTGAATTTTTCGTGCCGCAAAATTTTGCTCACTACAGGCATCAGATAAGACTTGAAGGCACTGAGCAGCGACGGAGCACCATTTATTCCCTGGGTAAGAAGAGACCAGAACCTGCTTATTGCCGTGAAGAGACCGATTAATACCAGGAGGGTGAAAATTCCTGCGGCAACATCAATCAGTTCATACGGGATAAGGTTTCGGAAAAGAATCGGGCCAGAGGGTGTTGTTTTACCTTGCAATATCAGCCAGAGGAGAATAAGGGGAAATCCAAAAAGAAGGGGAAGATACCGGGCTTGGCTTAAAACCTTACCCATGAAACGAGGAAAGGCAAAATTGATAAAACTATAGTTACGAACTGCGGCAAGGACCTCACCCGGTTTTGCGCCTCTCGGACAATTTACGGAGCAGTCATTGCAGTTATAGCAGAGCCACACATCCGGGTCTTTCATCAGTTTGTCTTTTAACCCCCACTGCGCCCAGATCATCTCCTTGCGGGGAAAGGGGTTATCCTCAGGAGATAACTTGCAGACTACTGAGCACGTGGCGCACTGGTAGCACTTATTGAGCGAATCGCCCCCCAGAGCTTTAACGTTTTTAATAAAATTAAGATCGGGTTTTATCAGAGTCGATTCTGACATGTTGCTCCTCCTACCAGCCTTTATATGGGTTAGGGCCAATTTCCTTTATTTTTTCTAAAAAACTATCAAGAATTCCCGGAATTTTTAGATAATCAGAGTGAGCGACTTCTTCAAACCGAACCCTTTCTGCCTCCAGGACCAGACGATCAAGGGTCTCTTTAATTTTACTCATCCGGTAGTTCGCTAATTCACTTCCCTTGACAAAGTGGCATTGGTAATCATCGCCATGTTTGCACCCTAAAAGGAGGACACCATCAATGCCTTTCGCTAACGCATCAGCAATCCATACCACGTTTGTTGAACCAACGCACCGAAGGGGGATGATCCGGACATAAGGGTTATAGGTTAACCGTTTTACCCCGGCCATATCTAAAGCAGGATAGGCATCGTTTTCACAGGCAAGCACCAAAATTCTGGGCTTCTCTTCGTCTTCTTCAGGAACCTTGATTGCTTTTACCATGGAGCCGATCATGTCCACGGAATAATCCTTAAACGAGATGATTCTTTCCGGACATGACCCCATACAAATGCCGCACCGCCGGCAGCGCGTGAGGTTAGGGAGAGGATTGCATTTCTCATCTTCATTGTATGTCCCGAAGGGACATTCTTCCGTGCATCGTTTACATTGGGTACAGCGCTGCATAAAGAGTTCGGGATAGGACATATCCCCTGACCGTGGATGAACAGCTTCGCCTCGTGCGGTCGTCTCCACACATTGAATCGCTTTAAGGGCGGCACCCGCAGCATCTTCGATGGTAGAAATCTGGTCAATAGGGGACCGGACTGAACCCGCAGCATAAATTCCGGTTCGCCGTGTTTCATAAGGGAAGCAGATGAAATGGGAATCAGGAAATCCGTATTTCAAAGGAGGAATCTCAGGGCCCTGGCGGTATTCAAGGTTTAAAATATTGGATTTTATGATCGTATCCGCCGGAGGAGCTGATTCCTGGCCCTTTTTTGCCTCCTCCTCAGCACTTATTTTTATTTCTTCACCGATCCCAGTCGTTGGGGTCATGCCGGTGGCGAGGACCACCAGGTCAGACTCGATCCGAATGTCTTCACCGAGCAAGGTATTCTTGATATCAACAGCAATTTTTTTATTTCCATTTTCTGAAACAGCGGCAACCTCACCTTTGGTGAAGAATATCCCTTCGTCTTCCTGAATAGCCTTATAAAAACTTTCGTAAAGGCCAGGTGTTCGTATGTCGCGATAAATAATGAAAACTTTGGCTTCGGGATTCTGGGTGCGAATATATTTTGCCTGTTTTAAAGATTCCATACAACAGATTGAGGAACAGTAGGGTAAGTGGTTTTCATCTCGGGACCCAGCACATAAGAGAAACGTTACGGTTTCGGGAATTTTTCCATCAGAAGGTCGAGTGATTTTTCCCCCGCAGGCCAGTTCTTCCATCTGTTCTCGGGTTATTACATCATTAGACTTCCCGTATCCCAGATGTTCAAGGTTGTTGGCATTGTAAGGAATTGAGCCGGTAGCCAAAACGATTGATCCGATTCGCTCCGAAGAAGACGTGCCGCTTTGATTAATAGTAACGTCGAACATTCCGGGCGCGCCGGATATCTTTTCAATGTGGGAGGACGTATACATTTTAATGTGCGGGGTATTTTCAATTTCTTTTTGGAGGCTTTCGATATCAGGGTCTTCTAAGTGGGTGTAAGGAGGATTTTTGGGACATAGCTTGTGCTGTTTTTTTACCCACCCCCCTAACGTGTCGGACTTTTCAACTAAGACTACCTCATACTTTGCTTTGGCAGCTTCGAGGGCCGCGGTCATTCCCGCTAATCCGCCTCCTACCACCATGATCTTTTTTACTAAGTCCTCACCCATAAAAGGGGTCACGTAATCCATTTTCTGAATCCGGATAATCCCCATGCGCAGGTTGTCTTCAGCGAGCATCTGAGTGTTATCATCTTTGGCCGGATGACTCCAGATCACCTGTTCTCTTAAGTCTACTCGGTTTAACAGAACCTCGCGGTCAAATTGGAATATTTCATGTTTTACCCGGGGGGAACAGGCAGCAACGACCACGGCATTAACACCCTCACCGGCAATGTCTTTTTTAATGAGGCCAAAGCCTTCTTGGCTACAAAGCGCGTTATGGGTTCTGCAAACCGGAATTTTATAATCATCTTTAGCTAAAGATGAAAGGGCTTCAATATCGAGAGCGTTTCCGATCTCACATCCCGTACAAATATAAACACCGATCTTTTTGGTCATCAAATTATCTCCTCACCGTAGATTGGATTGCCTTGAGTGCTGCGGCTGTGGCATCTTGTACTGTTGAAGCCACATCCATAGGTTTTTTCACACAACCCGCAGCATAAATACCAAGATTTTTTCCATTTGAAAAAATAAAACCATTCTCGTCATACGATAGGGTGGTGGCCGGAACTTTTGTGTCCGCGGTTGAAGGAACCATGCCTGTTGCCAGCACTACCATGTCAACGGTTTCGTGCATCAGCTTGCCGGAAAGCTGATCTTCCGCCGTAACCTTCAATGCTCCTTGGTCTTCAATAATTTCCGCTACCTTGCCTTTGATAAAAAAGACCTTTTCATCCTTGGCGACTTTGGTGTAAAGGTCTTCATATTTTCCTAACGCCCGGATGTCGATATAAAAGATATGGATTTTTGCCTCCGGGTACTGTTCCCGCACGTATAATGCTTGTTTTAAAGAAGCAAGACAGCAGACCGCTGAACAAAAGGGTAAATAATTTTCGTCTCGGGATCCAGCGCATTGAACGAAGGCGATGCTTCCAATCTCTTTTTCATCCGACGGACGAATAATCTTTCCTTTTGTTGGGCCAGCGGGTGAGGCTAAGCGTTCCATGAGCACATTGGTAATGACATCACTATGTTTGTTATAGCCATAATACTCTACGCGAACCGGATCAAAGGGTTTCCAGCCCGTTGCCCAGATAATGGAACTTACCGCGAGGTTCAGGGTCTTTTCCTTCATTTCCAAATCAACGGCATTGTATTTACAGGCGCTCTTGCATTTTTGAGCATCTTCGGTTCCGATGATTTCCGGAGCGATGACGTATTGCATTGGAAACGCAAACTCATGAGGAAGATAAGCGCCCTTTATCTTATCCATTCCATAATTAAATTCATTGGGTATTTCAATTGAACAGGCTCGGGCACAATCTCCACAGGCAGTGCAGTTTTCATTTACGTAGCGGGGCTTTACTTTTATCTTTACCTCATATGCCCCTTCTTCACCCGATATTTGTTCTATTTCACTCAGGGTAAAAAATTTAATGCGGGAATTATTCTTGATTCTTCTAAAATTAATCTCTAATCCGCAACTCGGTGGGCAGAGTTTGGGAAAATATTGCTTGTTTTGAGCTACCCTTCCCCCAAGATAGGCTTTTTTTTCCACTAAGAAGACTTGATATCCTACCTCGGCTGCCTCTACTGCTGCCGTGATGCCGGAGATTCCGCCACCAACTACTAATATGCTTTTATTATCACTCATTCTGGTGATTCCTCCCTACCGTGCAATTCATATGAAAAATTATGAGCGTATTAAAGGAATACCGCCAAAGGCGGTAAATATTTTTCCAATAGGTTTTTATCTGAGCAAAGCGAAAAATTCTGTTATGAAAATAATTAATAAATTCAGGCGAAACTACTGCGTGATTTCCGATGGTTTCTTAAAATTTCGTACATTAAAACAAAAAAACAACTTTTACGCTAAACAGGAAACAAAAACTCCAGGCGCCTTTGAAAGCGCCTGGAGTTAAAAAATACTAAAAATCTACTTTTTAAGCGGGATGATCTCTTTTTTCATCATGGTCCATTCACCGGACTTTGGATCCCACTTGCAGTTTGCAAACACATGCCAGTTTTTCTCATCCATATCCGGGAAGTCGGCCCGATAGTAATATCCTGGCCATCGAGTTTCCTCACGGAAAAGTACTGTTCGCACATGGGCCTCTGCTTGCCACATCCGGTGAACATTTTCCCAGCACCGCATCAGTTCATGAAGATTTTCAGCGGCAAGTTTTTCAGAGTCTTCTTTCAAGTATTCCAGAAGCTCCATTCCTTTGTCCAAAAGAGGCTTGTTGGTAGTGAAGTGCATGGTTACCCCACCGGCATATTCATCCATAATTTTCTGGAGCCGGAACATGAAGTCCTTGGGTTTAATATAGTTGGGGTTGATGTTTGGATCACTCAATTTACCCTCGTTTTCTTTAAAGAGATCGATAGGTTTGAGGATTTTCTTTTTGAGTTCCTCAACCTTGGCGGCATCCGCTTGGGGTTGAGTATTGTTCTCAAGGATAAAGCGAATAGCGGATTTGGCGGCAATTCGTCCTTCAGCATGGGAACCGGAGGAGAATTTATGGCTTGACGCTCCGGAAGCGTCACCGGCACAGAAGATGCCTTTAACCGTAGCCATATTGCAGTACCCCCAGTTGTATGCCGCAGGAGCAATATCTTCGGGTCCGCTCACCCAGGCGCCTGAAGCGCCGGAGTGTGAACCGATAAAGTACGGTTCACAAGGAGCAATCTCGGAAGGTTTCTTTTCCGGTTCCAAGTTGGTGGAGGCCCACAAAATGGACTGACTGATGGTCATATCCAGGAAGTCTTCCCATGCCTCGGATTCGAGTTCCTTCAATTTTTTCTTGGCGGCCTTTTCGTCAGGGGCAGAATCAGCAATTCGCTTGATCGCATCTGCAGTCTGCATATAAATCGGCCCTTTTCCGCCAAAGAGATCGAGCATCCCAAGGTGGTTTCTTAAACACGCGGGAATGGGCTTGGTGGTTCCGTACGGAGCGCGTTTTTCCAGCTCGTCTCTGTGCGTTGTCATGTAATCCTCACCAAAAGCATTTGTGGCAATTGCTTTAAAAAGGAGGAACCAGGCGCCCACCGGACCATATCCGTCTTTAAACCGGACGGGGATAAACCGTACTTCCTGGCACGTCATTTCAGCGCCGGCCTTGAGGGTGAAATAAGCGCTGGAACCAGTGTTCCACGGTGGATACCAGGCGCGGCCTAAGCCTTCACCGGTTGAACGAGGCCGGAACACATGCACGGCACCGCCCATACCCACAAGCACGGCTTTCGCTTTGAATACATAAAATTTCTCTTCTCGAACGCTAAAACCTACCGCACCGGCAACCCGGTCTCCGTCCATAAGGGGTTCAACGATGAAAATTCGCTCATAGAGGTGGTTTTCGAGCGGTCCTAAGGTTTTAAGAGCATTTTTGGTCGCTTCAGCAATGACCACCTTATAGGATTCGCCATTGATCATGACCTGCCACCGGCCTTCATGGACATACTTTCCGTTCTCGTCTTTCCAGATCGGAAGACCCCATTTCTCAAAAAGATGAACGGTAGAGTCCACGTGACGAGCGATATTATACACCAGGTCCTCTCGGGCGACGCCGATCAGGTCCTGCCGGACATAATTAACATAGTCATCAACCGTGTTATCACCTTCGGATATACCAACGTATTGGTTTAAAGCCGAAAGTCCCATAGCCACAGCCCCACTCCGGTCCGTAGCTGCTTTATCAACCATCACCACTTTGAGGCCGTTCTTTTTTGCCCAGTAAGCTGCTTCTACGGCGGCTCCACAGGCAGCCATTCCACCACCGACGATCAAAAGGTCAGTGGTTACTTCTACAGTTTCAAAATTTGCCATAACATTTACCTCCTCTTATTTCTTGATCGTGGGAACATCACAACCTAACGATGCAGGTTCGGTCATAAGTTCTATTCCATTAAGGTTAGCGGGACCTTCAGCGAATCCCCCTAAGGGTGCCGCTGTTCCTTCGGGTGTGGTCCTGATGGGGAATTTGAACCGTTTTAACATTCCATTGCGGAACTTAATCGTCCACATGATATCCTCCGACCCGCGCAGAGGAACAACACTTGCACCGAGGGGAATAAAATCAGCATAACCCCTTACATCTATTGCCTGCTGAGGACAAATTTTAACGCAGTTGTAACACTCCCAGCACATCTGGGGATCTCGGTTATAAGCCTTCATGGTCTCGGTATTCAGCACCATCAAATCATTGGGGCAGATGTACTGACAAGCGGTTTTGTCTTGCCCCTTGCAGCCATCACATTTTTCCATTATGACATAGCTTGGCATAATTACCTCCACAAAAAAAAATTAACGCTTCTTGTTTACAAAAAAAACTGTTTTCACTGAACCCTTGTGGTGTTACCACCTCCTTTCTGAGGAACTGTCTTAAAAGCAAAAAAACTTTCCTCTACGTTCTCATTTTTTCACCACGTCTCCGGTTGCTGCTCCGTGGAGTTTGATTTCCACTTTCTGTTCCAAGCCCTGATAATATTCCCTTAAAACGTCTAACACCTCAGGTCGGGAAAATTGAGATGACAACGTACCGCCCTCAGAAAGCGTTTTCCGGACGATGGTTCCGCTCAAAAGAACCCGGTCTTCCTTACCATGAGGACAGGTCCTCATCGAGGCCATTCCATCGCACTTATTGCAGTAAAAAGTCCAATCAATGGGAAGGGGTTTTAATTTGAGAGCGCCTTCGGGAATTTCCAGAAAAATTTTCTGAGCATCGAAAGGCCCATAATAATCCCCAACCCCGGCGTGATCCCGGCCGACAATTAAATGGCTGCAGCCGTAATTTTGCCGGAAAACCGCATGGAGCAATGCTTCTCTCGGGCCAGCATAGCGCATCTCCATGGGATACCCACCCATAATAGTCGTATTTTTTACAAAATATTTTTCTACCAGGATATCGATCGCCTTGACTCTTACGTCAGCGGGGATATCCCCTTCTTTAAGCTTTCCTAAAAGCTGGTGAATATATACCCCGTCACAGACTTCAATGGCTATCTTGGCAAGATACTCATGGGATCGGTGCATGGGGTTGCGAAGCTGGAGGGCAGCCACAGTCGCCCAGCCTTTTTCTTCAAAAAGTTTGCGAGATTCATGGGGGCGTTGGTAGAGGCTGCCAAATTCTTTAGGAAAGTAACTTTCGCTCAGCACTTTTATTGGTCCGGCTAAATTTATTTCTTCCTGGGCCATTACCTTGGCAACGCCTGGATGAGCAGTATCTTCGGTCCAGAAAACCTTTTTGCATTCATGCGCTTTATCGATCTTATATTTTTCGGTTATTTTCATTGTGGCCAGGATTTCATCGTTTTCCGTGTCGAGAAGAGCCACCTCTTGACCAATCGAGAGGGAATCGGCCATGTCCTTGGTTGCCGAGAGGGTAATTGGGATAGGCCAAAAAAGACCGTTTGCCATCTTGTATGAATCGCAAACCCCTTTCCAGTCATCGTAGCCCATAAACCCATCCAGCGGGGTAAAGGCGCCGATGGCCAGCATAAGCACATCGCCGGCTTCCCGGGACGTCATCGGGACTGTTTTGAGCGTCTTTGCCTTTTTCTTTTCTTCTTCTAAGGCCTTACCTTCTAATAATAACGGCTTGAGCGCTCCTCCTCCATGGGGTGGAACTAATTTTGACATGATGTTAGCCTCCTTTCAAAATCACTATCTTAAGGGTTAATCGTTTTAATCCTCACTTTTTCCCCGTTATTGCTCCAATGTTGTTATTGAAGTACGGAGTAGGGAATTTTTTTTAGTAATGCCCTTTTCGTCATTGCTGTAATGATGTTTCCGGCTTTTATGTCATTGTTAATGCTAATCATAAATGACTTTTGTCACGACACAATTCGATTTTTCTCAGCTTCTTATCGAAAAATCCACACTAATTTCAATAGATTTAGTGATACCTTTATCTATTTAAAAAATTTACGATGTGCTAATGTATTTATCAGCACCAGAAATGATTTTTATCAAAAGAGTTACTGAAATTTGTCAGTTGCTATTTTTCGGAAATCTTTTGAAGTCGTGCAGGATTTAGGAGGGAGATTGAGTTTTTATCAATATCAATCAAATTTTCTCGCTTGAAATCCTGGAGAATCCGTATCGCGGTCTCCTCACAAAGGCCAACTACTTCAGCAAACTCCACCCGGGACAAAGGCAAGGCGAAATCATGTCGTTGTTCATCAAAGAGGTTTTCAGAGAGATCGAGTATGAAGGATGCTATGCGGGAACGAGCATTTTTTTGTCCCAGTTCCATTATTTTTTGATAGGAACGAACCAACTTTTTTTTCATGAATTCAAGAAAAATTATCCCGGTCTTTGGCTTTCGTTTCAGCAGGTTTTCTAACAGGTTTTTATCAATAGCACACAGTTCAGAATCTACTAAAGTTTCCGAACTATGGTGACCAAAATCCTCAAAAAGACAATGAACGTTTAAGATATCTTCCTTTTTAATAATAGAAAGAATTTGTTGCTTTCCACCTGGCAAGGATTTATATGTTTTTACAAGACCCTTTTTTACTATATAGATATTTTGAACTGGGTTTGCTTCCATACAGATGACCTGGCGCTTTTTATAGCGGATCGGAAAAGTTATTGAGCAGAGATCTTCTTTGCTCTCTTCATCAAAGTCTTTCCAGGAATGGCCATAAAACACGATACAATTCTTACAAGTTGTCCCTTTGCAGTAAATCGGCATAGTGATTATCTCCAAGAAAAAACTATTTTTTTTAATTATATCTTAAAGTATTTGAAATAAAAAAATTTTTATGCTAAAATTTATGCTAAAAAATCTATAAAGAGATTTTCCTGTCTTCTTCCCAGGGGGTAGCCAACTTCTGGAAGATTATAAAATTTTTTATGTATAAAATTTAGTGTACCATTTTAATTTAATATTAACCAGATAATAATGAGTTGAAAGGAGGGAAACATTGTGGGGAAAATTCTAAGCATCGTCGGAGGAATAATAGCCATCCTTATCGGTATCATTCTTCTTTTCAAATGGATAAAGATTTTCATAATAGGCCTACAATTTTGTATTGTAGTAGCGCTACTTTTCGGGGGATTGATGGCATTATTGTTTGGACTAATCGAAATCAGAGATGCCAGGGAACTTAAAAAAATGGAGCAAGAAGAAAAGAAATAAAATTAAAACCAGACTTGTTCTCATTATCCTGTCAGGATTTTCTTTCGCCAGTCCTCAATGTGCTTTAAAGCTTGCTGAATAAGAAAATTGCGGCGCTCTCTTTTTTTAACTTTTGATGGTAAGGGTGAAAATAGCCCGTAAGTGACGTTCATAGGCTGAAAATGATCAGGATCAGCAGTGGCAATGTAATTTAATAAGGCCCCGGTTGCAGTGGCGGGTGAAGGGATAACCAATGATTTTTCTACGAGAAAACTGGCTGCATTAATGCCCGCTACCATTCCCATAGCCGCAGATTCTACATATCCTTCAACCCCGGTCATCTGACCGGCAAAAAATATCTCCGGTTCTTTTTTTAGCTGAAGGGTGGGAAACAATAGGGTGGGAGAATTTATAAAAAGATTGCGGTGACAACTTCCGAGACGAACAAAATTTGCTTTTTCTAAACCAGGAATCAGTCGAAAAACTCGTTTTTGTTCCGGCCACGTTAAGCGAGTCTGGAACCCCACTATATTATAGATTGTCCGCTCTTTATTTTCCGGACGAAGTTGGACCACGGCATGGGGTTGTTCTCCGGTCCGGGGATCTTTTAACCCCACGGGTTTCAATGGTCCAAAAGCCAGGGTGTCTTTCCCTCGGACAGCCATTTCTTCAATGGGGAGGCATCCTTCAAAGAAGATAGGTTTTTCAAAATCTCTTGGAAGAACTTTTCCAGCGCTGACGATCTCGGCTACGAGGCGGTAATATTCCTCCTGGTTGAGGGGACAGTTGAGGTAATCATCACCGCCACGATTGTAGCGGGAGGCCCGAAAGGCACTGTTTAAGTCAATGGAATCCGCCTCAATCACCGGAGAAATAGCGTCATAAAAATAAAGATAATTTTTCCCAACCAAGTTTGTTATCTCTTCGGATAAAGACGGTGAGGTGAGTGGACCGGAGGCAAGAATAAGAGGTCTTTGCCGGGGAAGCCTTGTAACTTCCGACCGGATGAGTGTGATGTTTTTTTGTTGCTCAAGAGCGGAGGTGATGAAAGATGAAAACTTCACACGATCAACTGCCAAAGCACCTCCGGCGGGTATTCGCGTGGCATCAGCAGCCAGCATAAAAAGAGAGCCCACGCGTCTCATTTCTTCTTTGAGGAGCCCAACGGCATTTTCTAAGGATTCGGCGCGAAAAGAATTGCTGCAAACCAATTCCGCGAGGTTTGGAGAGTTATGGGCGGGTGAAAATCGACTCGGTTTCATTTCCCACAGAATAACCTTTATTCCCCTCTGAGCAGCCTGCCAGGCGGCCTCACTTCCGGCTAACCCACCGCCAATAATAATTATTTCCTTATCTTGCATAAAATCGAAGAATCTATATAAAATGGCTTATTTTTAAAATCTTAACCATTGTTTATTTTACAAACCTTAAAAAATAGATGCAAGCAAACAAGTGCTTTTAGAACTCAGATAATTTATTGACTTGTATATCGTTATCTGATATATTGATAAAGTGATAAAAAACTTTGCGGATAAAGTAGCTCAAGATGTTTATCACGGCAGTAACAGCAAATATTCCCGAAAACTGCCTCGCGAGCTTCATTCTAAAGCCAGAAGGTTACTTGATCAGATAAATGCAGCCCCCTTTTTAGAATTTCTTCGTATTCCTCCTGGGAACCGACTGGAAAAGTTATCTGGAGACATGCAGGGGCAGTGGAGTTTAAGGATTAATGATCAATGGAGAATAATTTTTCGCTGGTCAGGAAATGACGCTTTAGACCTTAAAATTAAAGATTATCATTAGAAATGATGCATTAGGAGAAATTTTATGTTGCCCAAAAACAGACCACCAACCCATGCCGGAGAAATGCTTTTAAAGGAATTTCTTGAACCTTTAGGAATAACACAGATGGAATTAGCCCAGCACCTTAAGTGGCCTTATGCAAGATTAAATGAGATTATTAACGGCAAGAGGGGGATTACCGCCCAATCGGCTCTCGCATTAGGAGAAGCTTTGGGCACCGGCCCTGAATTTTGGCTGAATCTCCAAAGAGATTGGGATCTCTGGCATAGCCAGCGGAAACATAAAGTTGTGCCCCTGTTAAAAAAAGCAGTTCTTCACCAAACGGCCACGGATTTTCTCACTTAAGTACATGAATCAATAAAAACTCCCTATCACTACAACCTGACCAATCCCTATATTGGGTATACCATTTACGATTTGGAACAATTCTGAAGAAACGTTTTGAAGACTTTTCTGAAAACCAAACCTCCTTAAACCCCAAACCTTTCATTACTTCAAGATAGCTGGTCAACTACCAAGAAGGGTCAGAAAAACCCACTAACTGAACTATACAGTGCTATTTTCATCTAAAAAATTTTTTATTGACTCAAAAGACGCTTTAAGGTTTTGGAAATAATTTAAAAGTCCATTTTGTTTTCGGTCACCTAAAGTGTAGTATGCAAGACCATTTCCATCATGGGAATTTATTATCCAATAAGGCATTGGGGTTTCTCTTCGTCCCATAACTTGCCATCTATTATATACAACATGAACACCCGGGTAGGGCGGTGAGGTTAAGATTAGCTTTGCGGGGCTCCATCTTTGAATTGCTCGCCTATCTTTCTCTATACCTACAACAGAACGACATAAAATTTTTCGCCGTCTATGCAACTGAGATAAAGGGACATCGATTAACTGTTTGAGTCGTTTTTGAAAGCTATTGATTTCCTGCATCATAAGGGTAAGTTTATTTTGAAGAAAAATAATAAAATTTTTTGAGGAAGGGATATGGGTTTTGCAATCCAGAGCCCATTGCCCTGCAGCTAAAATTCCGCACCTAACAAAATTTTTCTGTTGTTCCGTAAATAATTCGTTTAGTCTTTGTAATAAAATTGCTATCGTTTTTGTTATCCACCAAGGTGTATTTTTGGTATATGGCTCCCACTGTTTTTCCAGGGACACTTTTTTATGGAGATTTATGAACTCAGGTATATTTTTTGACCAGTTTTTTATTGCCAGGAAATCCTTTTGAGTTAATGCAGTCGTTTTTACTATGGCCGTAAATGTAGCCAGCGGATTGATATCGACGCCTAAAAATCTTCTTCCACAGGCTAATGCCTCTACGGCCGTTGTTCCACTCCCCATAAAAGGATCTATGATACAGTCTCCTTTCTTGGTGAAGTTTTTAATAACGGCTCTGACAAATTTGGGATGGAATCTTGCAGGATAGTTGTAAAACGAATGAGAATATCCTGAAATATTTTCTTTTGAACTGAGCACATCCATTAATTCTTTGTACACTATTTCCCTTTCGCGAAGAAATACTTGCCAGAAAATAATGCTTTTATTTAACATGTTCTTTTTGTTACGGCAAGAACATTTACGCCCAGTCAGAAGAATTTGTTTCGGCATAATCTGGGGTGAGATTTCCAAGCTCCGTAACAATTGGAAGAATAAAAGCTGACATGGCTTTAGTTACGGAAAAAATTTCTTCACCAATTCCTTCTTCCTCATCGTTTTCTTCTGTATCATTTTTCTTTTTCCTTTTTTCATGTTCATTTAGAATGGCCAAGGCAACCAAAGCTAAACCATATTTAACTGATCTTCAACAGTTATGAGGGGGGGATGCAGTGAAAGCCCTTGAAAATACTGGATTGACCTTTGAAGATTTTTAAAATGCGGTGCCACAGATTATGCTGATTTTTCTTTACAA
>Ga0068714_10003079_pt1 | contig 20286 bp, 16 predicted proteins | sample MTBNYHSulfiMetaG_FD_62988 | JGI IMG/M metagenome (GOLD analysis project Ga0068714, IMG submission 62988) | Enrichment culture microbial communities from rom New York Harbor, USA that are MTBE-degrading - MTBE-NYH (New York Harbor Sulfidogenic)... | ecosystem: Environmental > Aquatic > Marine >... | reverse complement strand
AGGTCCAGCGTCAACTCCGAGCCTTCGACCGTCATCCGGTCATGGGTGTAATAATCATTCAGCCACACCGTGTAAGTGTTCGGCTCGGTAAAATAAACATAGTCATCTTCACCCGGCGTACTGGCCTGATCCCACTTGTTCGGATCGCCCAGCTCGCCCCCCGCCGGGTCGATCCAGTAGTAATCCGCCGCCTGGGATATCGTCGCCGTACCCAGTATCACCGCCATTAATAGAAATACCGCCCGTTTCATGTTTGTACCTCCTGATAAAATCACTTTTCTAAAAAAAAGCTGTTGGTACCTGGCTCAGAATATGTTTTACCACGTACCAACAGCGTACTCTTCCTGAACGAGTTTTTTAGATTTCTATTCCATCATAATCGTGGTTCGAGTGCTTTATCATAGCCACTGGGATCGTACTTCAAACAGCGGGGCGCCCGATGCCGTTATTTCGGTAAATTTAACCTTCGTAATGTCTTCCGTAGCGGCGAACAACCCGTAGATGCCTATTTCAGGACTGCCCGTCGGGAACACCTGGCCGACGGTCGCTTTGTCGATCGCGCCGTAAGACGCCCTGACCTGCAGGGAAGGAATCGGGGCCAGCATCATCCGCGTATTTATGTCATAATCATAAGGCTTAATGCCTGCCATCGCATAACTGCCGTCGAAGTAGCCGTTCTTCGGGTGCACTTTAACAAAACCAATTTCCGCGCCGTTGGCGTTAAATACCTCATCACCGGTTCCGGGAAGACCGTCCAGGCCGATGTCGAATCCTGCCAGCAGCAGGGAGTCAACAATGCTGGTTTTGGATACCACGGCTCCTATGTCGCCGCCGGCACTGATCGTCGCCGAATCAATTTCGCTGAACCTCAGTTTCCCGATGCTCTCGCCTGCCCGGATTGTGCCGCTCAAGCTACCCTTTGAGCTGGAGACGTTGCCCATCGCGCCCTCTGCCAGAAGCATTCCTTTGACGTCGCCGGCAAAATTGGCCTTGCCGATCTCGCCCGTGTTCGCGATGATCGCCGCCGTCGAAGCCAGACCGCCTTTCCGACTGACAACCGTGCCAATTGAAGTAGCCGAATCAATCGTCCCGGCGATGTCGTTTTTCACCAACACCTTATTAATCCCGCCCACTCCGGTCGTAATGCTTGCCTGTTCCTGAAGGCTCATCAGTTTTACGGAACCCACTCCGCCGGTAAGTATCTGAACATCGCCTTTCAAATTGGCCGTGGCCGCTTTGAGGTTACCCAGCGAACTATTGACGGTTACATCGCCCAGATTCGTAAACGAGCGGGGAACGCCCACTGTCCGGATCTTTAGGCTGGATAGCTCCGTCGTGTCGTGCAATATCACCGTGTTAAAATCAAGGCCCGTGCCTTCGATATGCGCCACTTCCGTCAATTCGCCCGGTCCCGTCAGCGTCACGACCACCAGCCCTGTTTTAGTATGCAAAAACGCTTCGTTATTCACAATCTCCAACAATTCCTGCACCGTAACCTGAATGGTGTCGGTCGTCTGGCCGTAATCCCCGTCTAAAACCGTCAGGGCGGCGGTATAGATTCCGCTTTCCGTATAGGTATGTATGGCATTCAGAGCCGTGGCCGTATGCCCGTCGCCGAAATCCCACAAATACGTGTGTGTATCCAGAATTCCCGGGTCCGTAAAACTGCCGGCGAAGAGCACACTCTCATCCATATTCACCAGCCGGTCGGAGCCTGCGTTCGCCGTCGGCGGCACATTGCTCACGATGATGGTCGCTTCGTTGAAGCTCACTCCGCCATCCTTATCCGTTACGGTGAAGCGGGCCACATATACCCCGTTCTGAGGATACGTATGATCTGCGGTCAGCGTGTTCGCTGTGGACCCGTCGCCGAACTCCCACAGGAACGTCGGCTGCGGCGCGCTGTCCGGGACCACATCCGTAAAAGTACCCACAAACGTTATTGTCTGGCCTTCCTCTATGCCCGCGTCCTGACCGGCATACACCTGGGGATTGGCGTTTTCCACATAAACGGTTAACATATCCACGCCCACCCCGCCGTCGTCATCCGTTATCGTCAGCGTGGCGGTATAGTTGCCGTTATCCGCGTAGGTATGCAGGGCGTTCAGGGTATTCGCTGTGCTTCCGTCGCCGAAATCCCACAATATCGTATGGGTGTCATTCTTTCCGGGATCCGTAAATTTGCCCGAAAACGCCACTTGATGCCCTTCCACCGATACCTTGTCTTCGCCCGCGTCCACCGACGGCGCTACATTCATCACCGTCACCGTTAGCGTATCCACGCCCGCTCCGCCGTCCTTGTCCGTCACCGTGTACGTTACCGTGAATACCCCGTTGTCAACATACATATGGGCGGCGTGTTCCGTATTCGCCTCGGCACTGCCGTCGCCGAAATTCCACGAAAACGAATACGGACCATCCAGATCCCCGTACGGATCCGTAAACGACCCGACGAACAGCGCATCTTGCCCTTCGTCAATCGTAACATTAGAGCCCGCTTCCGCCGTCGGTGCCACGTTATTGATTACCAGCGTTGTTGTGGCAATATTTACGCCGTTTTCTCCGTCATTAGCCATCAGCGCTATGGTATTCGCATCGCCGTTTGTGTTCAGGTTCAGCAGCTTCAAGTAGTCCCACGATACGGTCGGATTCGCCGTCGCCGCGTCATCGAACGCCCCGTCATTGTCCAGATCCCACAAGTAGGTCAGAGGATCCCCACCCGGATCGCTCGCCGAACCGGATAGTTGCAGCGCGTCACCCTCATTAATCTCATACGGCCCGTCCGCGTTCACCGAAGGAGACAGATTATTTATCACCAGCAGCAGCATGCGGTCCGTCGCCACCCCGCCGTCCGGGTCCGTCACCTTCAACCCCACCGTCAGAGACGTCCCGTCATCCTTCAATCCCGACGGCAGATTATTCCAGCTGATCGGTGCCGGATCCTCCCCGAACGCGTCATCATAATGCCCGTCGTTGTCCAGATCCCACGCGAAAGTCAGCAAATCGTTATCATTCGGATCAGAGCCGTACCCCTTCAGGTTCAATGACTGGCCTTCGTTGATGACATACGGCCCACCCGCGTCTGCTGTCGGATTTACATTATTGACATACAGCGTGGCGGTATCCTGATTAAACCACACATCGTCGAACACCTTCAGCGTTACTTCGATCGGATCGCTGTCCCCCTGCCCCTTCACGCCCCATGTTTCCAGCACTCGCCACGGAATCGTGGTCACCTCGTCATGACCTGCATACCAGTAACGTATGTCGCCATTCACATCCAGCTTCCACCAGTATGACAGGCAGTCATTTGCGTTCTTGTCGTACGAACCCGAGCCGTCCAGAACTAACGACTGTCCTTCCTCGATCTGATATTCGCCCTTAAATCCTCCGCCCGCATTGGCGTTGGGACATACATTCCATACAAATACCTTCGTGCTGGCGTAATCAAAATCTCCGTCATCGTCGATCACCATCAGACCGATACGCTGGTACAGATTGTTGTATCCCAGCTCTTCCAGTTCGTTCCACGACACCCAGGTGTCGCACCCCGCCGCGTCGTCATATACCTTGTCCCCGTCCAAATCCCACAGAAACCGCAGTTTATCCGACCCCGCATCCGTAGCCGACGCCCTCAGATGGAGTTTATCGCCTTCAAAAATGTAGTAGTTGTTATCATAAGATCCGACTCTGATATCCTTGATGTTCGGCGCTGAATTACCGAGCACCAGGATCATCGCCGTGTCATACCCCGTTCCGCCGTTGTTGTCGGTTACTGCCAGTTTGACCTGCGTAAAGTCCCCGTCATCCGTCAGACCCAGTTGCTGCAGTTCCGACCAGTTCAGCGTTATTGTCTGACCCGCCTGATCCAGCGCTCCGTCGAAATTCCCGTCGTTGTCTAGATCCCACTTGTAGCTCACCAGGGTGTCATTTTCATTCGGATCTGCGGCATATCCTTCCAGCGTCACACTCTCGCCTTCATGGACCGCATAGACTTCGCCGGCATCCACCACCGGAGCCAGATTATTCACCGTCAATTCCGCCGTCGCCGTAGCCACCCCTCCGTCATGATCTTTTACCCGCAGCGTTATCGTCCGCGCCACTCCGTCGCCCGCCCCGATACCCGACGGATCCAGCGCCGCGATCTCTGACCATGCGATCACCGGCGTCGGATTCGGACCGGAATCATAATCATAACTCCCGTCATTATCTAAATCCCATTCATAGTTTAAAATGTCATTCGCGTCCGGATCGCTCGTCCCTGACGCGTTCAAAAACAGCGGTTGACCTTCATCAATCTCATAATCTCCGCCCGCGTCCGCTGCCGGATCTGCATTATTAATGGTCAGAAACGAATTGTCACAAAAATGATAGGTGTTTCCGGACATTATTCCCGTAAAAGTCATTTGCAAACCGATTTCGTTGCCCGTGCCGTTGCTGGGCAAATCCAGCGCCTGTAAGGCATCCCACGATACCGTATAATTCAGCTCGGTGCCCGCGTCCGTCTCGTACGTCCCGTTATTGTCCAGATCCCACTTCACTCCCACGAGGTTAAATAACGAATGGCTGCCGCTGGCTTCAAGATTTAATTCATTGCCCTCCAGCAGAGCATAAGGTCCGTGGGCGTTCGGATCGGGGAAAAATATTGACAGCAGCATCCGCGGCTCCAGTGTCTCCAGTTGGAACCTGCCCGGCGTTTGCTTTTCCGGCCGCTTCAAAAATCTTCGCTTGCTTGTGCCCCCTGCCATCTTCTTCCATATTTTTTTGGGTAGTAACATCGCGATATCTTCCTTTCCATTATTGGAAAATTCCATTTTTCCCCAAATTACCTTATCATCACCATCTGTCTCATAGACCTTAGGCGTACATTCCTTGTATATTCACTCCGCGCCAACTGCCTGTCAGAAACAGACACAAATATCTTTAACTCATCCCTGAATTGAACTTTCGACTCTTAACCAGGAACCGACTGGATTTGTTTCAAAACCAAATCTTTCTCCGCCTGCCTCCGAAACACCGGAATATGTTTTTAGTCACCGCGGCTCCCACTAAAATAAAACATAATCAGTTACAATTCTTATTATAAACTTTATATGTCTCTTTTTCAATAAAAAAATTACGCAAAATCCTTATTTTGGCTGTGCGTCATAACTTGGCCATTTAACAGGACTTACAATTTGCCCCCACTCGCCCCCAAATCTTTAACTGTGCTCAAGTAGGAAATATTCCAGAAATACTCTAACTACCTAATTCCGAAAAAGAAATGCGGCGTTTTTTATTTTCATTGAAGATAATCAATAGACTTTGACGGTTAAGGCGAAAAAAAGGCGGCGGGAAATATCCGCCGCCCAGAGCAAGTATAACTATTGTTTGTGGGAGTTTTATCTTTTTCGTCTTTTGATAAATAACAGTCCCCCGAGGGCCAGGAGGGCCAGGGTCGCCGGCTCAGGGATGGTGCAGATGGTATCGATATGAGCATAATCCAAAGCGAGCGCCGGAAGCTCCTGCAGGATAGTCGCGTCAGATGCGGGTGTGAAATTACTGCCCGCCAGCAGGCGGATGTTGATGTCCTCTTTACTGGGATTTGGCTCGATATGGAACTTGATCAGGTTGCCCTCGATCTCACCGTCGAGGATGCCGCCGATGCCGCCGTTCGTGTCGAAGTAAACCACCTCCGCCGCGTCGATGTATCCGCCGCTAATGCCCAGCTCCACGTAAATGTCCTTGATGGGCAGCGGTTCCGGCCGATTGTAGATGATAAACTTCAGGATAATTGTAGATTCCTCGGCGATCCACGAGCTTTGCTCATCCCAGTACGCATCCCAGATATGCACTTCGGGTATACCGTACGGATTGATAAAATCGTCGGCGCCCACGGTATAGTCATGGGTAATCAGGGGTCCGGCGATTTGGGAAGCGTCATTGAATTCCCAGAACTGATGGGTTGTGCCCTCGGCGCTCGGATCCCACCAGCCCAGCGAGGGCAGATTCCGCGGCGGTCCTATTGGTGCGGCTAACAATTCAACCGAAAGTATCAGACAAACAATCGGTACACTGATTGTGACAAGCCTTTTCATTTCTCTCTCTCCCAAAAAAGCTCTTCTGCAAGACCAGCTTTATAAACCCTCTCACCGGTTTATATTTCCGCGGATTGCGGCTCTCTCTTTGCTGGTTTATTTGCTCTCTCTCTGATTTATTTACTTTTCTCTAATCGGCTGGCCCTGGGGCATGCCGCTAGAAAAAAGTCAAATTCTGTTTTATAGCCTCCTTTTCCTAAAGTTTTTCCTCTTTCCTGTTATTCGCCGTAATGCGCAGTAACGCTCGGGCGGGTTTATTTAAGAGACTTACGGCGAAAGACAAAAAGTGCTAAGTGTGGTTTTAGTTAGGCTCTTTTATCAATAAGATAACGACGAGCACACCCATAATGCACCACCCACACACTCTCTCTCTATAGTCTCTCCGCTCTCCTTTATATTATCCTAATTATATAGGGTCTGTCCTGGCCTGTCAAGAGGAAATTTGTTTCCGGTCGAAGTTCTTATTTCGACAATTACCATGCGTAAGTATTTGTGATTTATGATGTTATATAAATATTGCTGCGGGGATTGTAGTATTAAGGTAACGGATATGCGGACTGGGTAACTAGCGGCGCCGGCTGGGCGGGTTGCCGGGAGTTTTATCGGACCTTTTTATCAGCGAAAAAAAAGCCGCTGCCGACGTTTTTATTGACTTATAAGCCGATATCCTTAAACAGGCCCTCGAAAAGCGGGCTGCTCAGGTAGCGTTCCGCGGCGTCGGGCAGGATGACGACGAAGGTCTTGCCGGCGAACTGCGCCTCCTGGGCCAGGCGGACCGTTACCGCCACTGCCGCCCCGGAAGAAAGGCCCGCCAAAATGCCCTCCTCGCGAGCTAAGCGTCGGCCGAACTCGATGGCTTCCTCATTGGTTACCTTCTCGACGCGATCCACTATCGACAGGTCCAGCACCGCCGGGATAAAGCCCGCCCCGATACCCTGAATTTTATGCGGACCTGGCCGAAGCTCCTCGCCGGCCAGTTGCTGGCTGATGATGGGACTGTCAGCCGGCTCGACGGCTACGGAGATAACATTTTTTTTCTGGGTGTTTTTGAGGTATCGACTTACGCCGGTGATTGTGCCGCCCGTCCCCACGCCGCTGATTAGCACGTCGATTTGGCCGTCGGTGTCCCGCCAGATCTCCGGGCCGGTGGTGCTCTCGTGGATGGCGGGGTTAGCGGGATTGGTAAACTGCTGCGGCATATAGAATCGCTGCGGGTCGGAATCGACCAGTTCTTGGGCCTTTTCCACCGCTCCGCTCATGCCGCGGGCTCCGTCGGTGAGGACCAGGTCGGCCCCGAGTACGATCAGCAGCTTTCGCCTCTCCATGCTCATGGTCTCTGGCATGGTCAGATGCACCTTGTAGCCGCGAGCCGCCCCCACGAAGGCCAGCGCTATGCCGGTATTACCGCTGGTCGGCTCGACGATCTCCTTGCCGCTCTTGAGCAGCCCCTTTTTTTCCGCCTCCCAGATCATCCCAGCCCCGATTCGGCACTTGACGGAAAAGGACGGATTTCTGCCCTCGATCTTGGCCAGGATGGTCGCCCCGCTATTCTTGCCGATATGATTGAGCTTCACCAGCGGGGTATTGCCGATGGTAAACGAATTATCCTGGAAATATTTCGCCATTATGAATCCTCGATTTTCGTAAGTTAAAAATTGACAGCAAAAGGATTTAAATGCCTCAGAGAGGGCCTGTTTTTCCTGCTTGCTCCTTACGGATAATATCTCGTTCAGTAGGCCAAGTCAAGGTTTTTGCCTGCCGGGGGTGGATTCCGCGCCGCCCGGGGCGGTTTCCACTCCGCCGGTCGCAGGCTCTTCCAGCGGCGTAATTTCCTCGCTCCAGCCGGCCCCGGCACCGGCAAGCTGGAACAGCTTATCGCTAATCGGCTGGTTCAGCTTGATTTTTTGCCACTCTACCGTCGTGATCTCGTAGCCTTCCTTGATGAAGCGGACCTTGTAGGCCGCCGCCGTCTTCTGCGAAAACCACAGGTCCAGCTTTTGGTATTCCCTGGCGTAGCTGCTGTCGGCTTTGGGGGTCAGTTCTAAATGGAAGCTTTCTTTCGCCTGGCAAAGGATTTTTTCCTTTTCCTCCTGTTCTTCTTCGCAGCCGATGAGCTTTACGTTGAACTCCCGCAGCACGTCCGCCTTTTTGATGGCGAAGGGCAGCGGAAACGGCCCCTTGCCCAGCCGGAAGGATTCCTTATTAGCCGGATTTTTCGCCACCTCGATGCGGCGAATACTCTTGGTCCGTTCGTTGCGGGTGGTAAGCCATCGGCCGTTGAAGACGAAGTCCTCGTCAAACTTGATGGTTTCAGCGGGTGTTTCGTCTTCCAGGTCCTGCTGTTTGAAATCGGCGAAGTGGATGCGGAAATCGACGCTTTCCGGGCGGGTGCGGTAATAAATTTTTCCGCTGCGACTGATAAGAGTATCGACGAGCGTGTCCTTTTGGGTATAGAGCATATCCGCCTGGAAGGTCTTTAAATCGACGGCTGTCTGCTCGATGCGGTCCAGCAGTTGATTAAGCTGGACGCTGATCGCGTTTGCGGTGGGCTGGTTCGGCTCGTCGCCGGCTGCGGACTCCTTATCGCAGGTAACTTTATTCGCCGGCGTCTGCGAGCAGCATGCTCCGTTCGCGGGCCGGGCGAAAGGCGCCGTAATAATCAAAAGCCAGATAAGCCAGATTGTTTTTTTCATAATCTTTATAATTCCTCCGGTGCGGGGAAAATCTCACTTTCCGACGGCACTTCCGCCGGTTGCTTCCCTCGGATAGCCCCGATCAGCCGCGGCAGATAGCGTAACAGGACCACCCCGACCAGGGCAAGTTGAATCGCCAGAATTTCTCGCCCGCCCAGTTGCAATCCCGCTGCGGCCCCAGCCAGCACGCTGTAACGCAGGAACCTGCCCAGAAAATAGGCCAGCCAGTAGCGGTCCCGCCGGTAGCGGTGGCTGATCGCCAGCCAGCGGATTACGTCCACCGGCAGGGGGATAAAGGAAAAGAGCACCAGCAGGGTAAACGCGCTGACCTCGAACCACCGGGCCGCCGCTTGGTAAAACCTGCTCCGCCGCAGTCGCTGTTCCCTGCCAAACCGCAGCAGGAAGGTAAAGATGTGATACTCATTAAGGTTGGCCATACTGGTGCCCACCGCCCCGACGACAGCGACGATGACGACAGTTGCGATATTCGCCGCCGTCCCAGCCCCGGCGGGAAAGAGCACCTCCAGCATCTGCGGCTGGACCAATCCGATTATCGGCGATGCCATCAGCAGCACCAGCCAGGTGGTCGGAGCCGGGAAAAAGCTGCAGCACAGCGACATGTAAAATAGGTACAGCCCCATCAGCCATATCCGCTGGGCCAGCGGCGACGATGATCGGTCCAGCTCATATAAGCTCGCCAGCGCGACAACCGCTATACCCAGCAGGTAGAGCACGAAGAAGATGAACCACCCTCGCAGGTTAAGTTGATCGTCGTGATTATGCCCGCGGTGCAGCAGCAGACCCGCCAGGCGTTTGAGTATATGATTAATCATAGGGTCGCCAATTTCAATCTGAAGCGGATCGCCCCTGGGAAAGTAAAATGGCTGATATTTTCACCCACACTTTTTCTTGTTTTTCTCTTTTTTCTTTCACCTGTTCGCCTGCTCAACTGTTCACCTGTTCTCCGCCGCAGGCGGCGGCCGGTTCGATCCTGCCGTCGCACATGGGGATGATTCTCTGGGCATACTGGGCGGCGGCGGGCGAATGGGTAATCATTACCACGGTCGTGCCGCGGCGGCGGTGGATGTCCCGCAGCAGCTCCAAGATCCGCTGCGAGTTGGCGCAGTCGAGATTACCGGTCGGCTCATCGGCGAAGATGATGGCCGGCTGATGCGCCACCGCCCGGGCGATGGCGATCCGCTGCTGCTGGCCGATGGATAACTGGCCGGGTTTCAGGTGGGCTTTGCCCCCCATCTCGACCGCTTCCAGGGCCGCGTCGATCTGGCCGTCGAGTTTATTGCCGCGGATCCGCTCCGCCACCACCAGGTTCTGGTAGGCGCTCAGCGTCGGCAGCAGGTTGAACCGCTGGAAGACGAATCCGATTTTTCCCCGCCGGATGCGGGCACGCCCCGGGCCGTTCAAATCACCCGCCTGACGACCGTCTATCCACAAATCACCCGACGTCGCCGAGAGCATCAACCCCAAAATGTGCATTAGGGTGCTCTTGCCGCACCCGCTGGGACCCATGACCGCCACGAACTCGCCCCGCTCGATCTCCAGGTCGATGTCGAAGAGCACCGGCGCCGCCGCGGATCCGTTATAAAAAGTCTTGCATAGCTTGTCCGTCTTGATTATCGCCTGACTCATAATATTTTTGTCTTTAAGATGTTTTAATCTTACAGGGCGTAAGGTAATTTCATAAATTTAATCGGGAAGCGATATCTTCATAATCAGGTGACTCAGCATAAAGTTTTTCCCATTCCGTCCGGGCCTGAGATTTTTTTCCGATTTCCTCATATACTATAGCACGTTCATAACGTAAAGCACGTAACAGTTCATCCGACCGGTCTTTCTTTCGACTCAAGGCTGCTTTTATCACTTCTTCTGCGGCATGGGGCATACCTAGTTGGCGCAATGCCTTTGCTTTGTATAAGAGCAAGGCAGAATCCATAGCGGTAGAATTTGTTACTCCATCAGCGAGCTTTACGATCTCCTGACAATATTTTTTGTTCATCGGAGCTGCTTCATAAAGAATTTCTGCTAAACTGATTTTGACAATTATGTCATCGGAATCCAATTTTCGCATTTTTTTAAGGTATTGGACAGCTTCCTTGGGTTTGCCTAGTTTTTGATAAACCTCTACCAGAGCCAGCATGATTCCCCGCTCGCCGGGAACTATGGAAGCAGCTATCTCTTCCGTTATAGGAAGAGACACACTGATATCCAGTTGGTATTTGTCAAAATATTTCCCCAGGGTTTTGCTGTTTTGTAAAGCTTGAAGAAAATAGGTTTCCGCATTGTTGTATTCTTCTTGTTTCAAGGCGAGAAAACCTGCCATAAAAGCTCCATCAGCTAGTTTAGCCGATTTTTGAAATTGTTGATAAGCCTCTTGGATATTTCTACGAATATATAGACGGCAGCCGCCAATAAAAGACTTTTCATTTTCCGAAAGCATCAGATGTTTAAAAAAACCAAGATCGAGCCGTTGTTCTGTCAGTTGGATCGCATTTGTTTTTTGATTAGTTTTTTCTTTTGTTGATTTTTTAGTTTTGGATCTTGATTCTGTTTTGGTGTAGAATAGTCCGGTTCCCGGCAAGCCCAATGTGACTCTTTTGCCTCTAGATCCAATAGTATAACGTGCTCCCCGTCCACCCAACGACATTGATCCGCCTAATTTACTGAGATTTAGAGTAATACCTGGAGCAATGCGTATACGACGAAAAAATCTAAAGGCCATTTTTATTCCCCTGCATTATGGTTATTCAATGAATTTGCCGCAGTGTGGACAATATTTAGCTTTAGTTTTGTCTTTCTGTATAACCTCAACAAATCCCGCTCCGAGTATTCCTGTAGGTAACGCGAACATACCAATCCCCAGGATAGAAATAATGGAGGCCATTATTTTGCCTAGGCCTGTCACGGGACATACGTCTCCGTACCCTACGGTAGTCAATGTTGCTACTGACCACCACATTGCTGCGGGAATGCTGGAAAATTTATCCGGTTGTTTTTCATTCTCGATGAAGTACATGAGAGTGGATGAGATTATAAGTAGAAAAAATAAAAAGATCATTGAGGTAACGAGTTCGCTTTTTTTAGCTTTTATTACTTTGCCCATAATTTGTAGAGCGTTGGAGTATCGTGCGAATTTCGCTACTCGGAAAAACCGTAATAATCGTATAACTCTGATTGATCTAAGGTCAATTCCTAAAAAAGGCAAATAAAAGGGCAAAAATGCCCATAAATCAATTAGCGGCAAAGGAGAAAAAATAAATCGTATTCTACCGACGAAGAGAGAGTTATATTTTTGATTCTCAGTACTGGACCATACTCGTAAGATATATTCTATAGTAAAAATAAAAATAGATATCTTTTCGAACCATTCGAAAAAAGCTGGTGATATTTGGTATATTTCATGGACCGAACCGATTATTAAGGCTATAACATTGGCTGATATTAAAAATATGATAAAAATATCGTAATATCTGCTCAGTGAATCATTCGGCTGGGCGACTTCAAGAATTTCATAGATTCTTTTTTTTATATTCATAAATTTTATTGGGTTTTGAGGGGGGTTAATGGTTTTTTCATTCGAAGCTCAGCGCCTCCACCGGGTCATGCCGCACCGCCAGGTAGCCGGGATACAAACTGCTGAGCACTCCGCCGCCCAGCCCGATTGCTACCGCCAGCAGCAGCCATAGCGGGCGGATCTCCACCGTCATTAACGGCTGCGTTGTCTCAATCACCCAGCGAACGGCGAAAGTCAGTCCCACCCCCGCCGCCGTGCCCAGCGCGCAGATTAGCGTCGCCTCCTGCACCGTCTGCCGCAGAACAGCCGACCGGCTGGCGCCCAGGCTCTGCAGGATAGCGATCTCCTTGCCCCGCTCCAGCACGATGGTGTACATAGTTACCAGAATAAATAAAAAGCAGATCACCAGGGCGATAACGCTGACCAGGTTCACGAATATGCTCAGATTGCGAAAGTTCCCAGCCAGCACCTGCCCGTAATTGGCTACCAGGGTCGCGCTGCGATGCGTGGTCTGCTCGATTTCCTCGCAAAGTTGCTGCAATTGTTCGGTGGATATATTCGCCTGCGCCTTGACAAAGAACATGTGCGCGGTAGGTCCCGCTACCCCATTAGCCGCCCGGAGCCGGTTTATCGGGGCGAAGACCCTGCCCGCCACGCCCGTCTCCACCACCGCGACGATCCGGGCCACGATCCCGCCGTACGCCGCCGCCTCGCCCACCCGCAGACCGCTAGCCTGGGCCAGACGCTGGTCGATTATCAGCGGCAGCGGGTCATTCGCCGCCTGTTCGCTGTCCGCCCGATCCTGCTCCTTTTGCAGGGCAGTGGCGGATGAGTCGATATCTTTAAACACCTCGCCGTCCAGCAGCCGCCGGCTGCCCGCGAAAAAGGGAAAATCATCCGGCCGAATCCCGAAGACATTCTGCGACAGGCCCGCCAGCTTCATCCTCCCTAAAAAGACCGGCATTACTCTGCTGACAACCTGCTGCGAGCCGATTTCCAGTTCTTCGATTCGCGGAATTTCCTTCTCCCACAGCTTGCCCCCGCTCATACTGCCCAGGTCGAAGTGCTGATCCCGGACGAGGATCTCCGCCTGGACGCTTTCCATTCGCCCTGCCACCTCGTGCAGCGTCCCGCCGGTTAAACCTACCAGCACCAACAGCAGCGTAATGGCGATAGCTACCGCCAGTACGCTCAGTAGCGTGCGGACCTTACGATGCGTCAGATTGGATATCGCTAATAATAGCATTAGGGAATATTCTCTTGCCGAATTCTTCGACTATTTTATCATAAAGAAACTTTTCAGCCATTATTCACACTCTCGTTTATAATTCATCTTGTCGGGTCCTTTGCCCATATAGGACATTGCTGCCAATTGGGTGGCATTCCCATGGATGCTATTGGTATTTCCTGATATTGTCTCAGCAATCTGTTGAACCTTTCGCTCCATCCGCTCTGCGGAGCAACAATATTCATCATATATTTCAATATCGTCAAAATGCCGAATATCCTGTCTTGGGGTATATTGACAGGGTTGTGCCATTCGGGATATTTATTTACTCGTGGAATCATTGGAGTATAATCCAGTATCCTGTCTCTAAGTCTTCCGTGATGCGCACAAACGTTACGGATAGTATTTATCGCTACCAGCCACGAAAGAAGCACTTTATCGGGAATATTGTATTCGCGGGCGATTGCCTGCTGTAGTTTCATATCGACTCCTCTGAACATGCTTAGCATCATCCCAAATGTCATTATCTCCGCTGCCATCCATATTGGCAGCAGCGAATGAGTATCGCTGTAAGTATTTTTGAAATGTCCGACAAACCCCTCTTTGCTGCGTAATGTTGCCTCCTTGACCTTATCCATAAAACTCGAATATTGCTTACTGTCAAGTTTGGGCAAATATATGGGAGCTGTGTACCCGAAAGCGCCGTGTGCGTGGCTGTGATGATAAATTATACTTGTCTTAATAGCAATTTCTACCCGTTCAATGGCATCCATTGTTAGCAAACGCAGTTGCCTGTCAAAAGTATATCGCCTCCATATTTTATTTAAAGTTGTATTCGGCTTGAAAGTGTCAGTCCCCGGATTTCGAAATGGATACCAGTATCCGCTAAGACGATAATAATTAACCACTCGAAGTTTGGCTACCAGATCGTCCTTTTTAGCCTCAAGACCGCGGGATATTAGTAATTCTGCCTGCTGCTCGAATGAAAGAGGGGGTTTTGTGTACCTCATTGTTCCCCCCAAAAAGAAACGCCCACCAGATTTAGCGTGTCCGAAGACAGAGGCTTGGCGGGCTTCCTATACATAATATCGCATATATATATGGAAAAGTTCAAGAAAAATCTAAGATTTCTATAATATTTCTTTAAAACTTTTAAAAAAACCTTACTTTTACGCAAATTTTGACAATATTCCACGTCCATAGTCTTTTTATCCCGCCGCTTTTTTACAACTGCATTAAAAAATCAACTTTCGCAGATTATTTATCGAATCTCGCCTATTACAATTCCTTCTGACTTTCTTACTCTTATTCAACTTTCAACTGCCTGCCTCGTCGAAGCCTCTGGCGAAGACGGGTTCTACTGTCTCGCGCAGCGCCGCCTTCTTACTTTCTTACTCTTCCCCCAGCCCCTGACCCCTGACCCCCGACCCCTCTCTTATATTCCCCTTCTCACTTTCTTACTTTCCCACCTTCTTACCTTGTGCTTACGATTCTTTCTCTATTTCCTCAATGATCCCGATTAAATCGTCCAGGCGGGTAATAACGTAGTCCGCCTCATGCTGATACTCGGCATATTTTATCGCATTTCTCAAAAGCACGCTGCGAGCACCTGCCCGCCTGCCGCTGATTAGGTCGAAAAGGTAATCGCCCACCACCAGTGCTTCCTGCGGCTGGACCTCCAGGTTCCGGCAGACCTGGCGGACGGGAAAGGGATCGGGTTTCGCCGGGCCGTCTTCTCGCGTGACTATACTGTCGAAGCTGAGGCCGTGTTTCTGGCAGAACTTTTCCACGCTCCAGCGCCGATTACGGGTGATTAAGCCGATAGATCGGCCGCTGCCCCGAAGATACGACCACATCTCATGCACCCCGGGATTGAGGCGGGAATTTAACGCCGCTTCTTCCTCGTGCCGATGCAGGATCGCTTCTGCCCGCTGCCGCTCGTCGGGTGTCATTTTTTCCATCGCCTCGAGAATGGGCCCCTCGATCTCGCCGATTTCCCCCCGAATCCGGTCGAAATCGAGTACCGGCACGGTAAGCGTACCGTCCAGGTCGAATAATACCGCCTTTACTTTCATAAAGCTGATTCTAAGGCCGCTTCGTCAGCCGGTCAAGTGCCGCTTCCAGCCTTGACAAACGCAACCATCCTGATTATAAAGCGTTACCAAAATATCGCCCAGTCGGCCGAAAAAGAAAAACCTTTCCCGCGCTCCGACTGGAATCAGGCGATAAAATATTACGTTTGCTTATTTTTTGAGGTTATTTAGTGAAAACCAGGGTTTTAAAGGTGCGAAAAGACGCCAAAATCGCCCCCGCGGTCCAGGAAGCCTGCCAGGTGCTCTCCCACGGCGGGCTGGTCGCTTTTCCTACCGAGACGGTCTATGGCCTGGCAGCCAGCGTCGATAGTCGGGCGGGGCTGGAGCACCTTCAGCAGATAAAGCAGCGACCCGCGAATAAGCCTTTTACCCTGCATATCGGGGATATCCAGCAGCTAGCGAGATATGCGCCCAAACTGAGTTTTAGCCAAAGACATTTCCTCCGCAAGGCCTGGCCCGGCCCGCTAACCATCATTTTCCAGCTCGACAGCACCCAGATGGAATTGATTCGACACCAACTGCCCCTCCACCAGGTAACCTATCTTTACCATAACAGTAGTATTGGCATACGGTTACCGGATAATGAAATAGCCCGGCAAATGCTTATCGCGATTGATGCTCCGGTGGTCGCTTCCAGTGCCAACCTCTCCGGCAGCCCCTCGCCCACCTGCCCGGAGGAGGTGATCGAGCAGCTTGACGGCAAAATCGAGATATTATTGGATGCTGGGCCTACCAAATATGCGAAGGATTCTACCATCATCCAGCTTAATAATGATGATATGAAGATTATTCGCGAAGGAGTTTTGGATGCCGCCGCCCTGGAGAGGATGCGGTCGGTGAATATCCTCTTTGTCTGCACCGGCAACACCTGCCGCAGCCCGATGGCGGAAGGATTCTACCGCAGTGAGCTGGCAAAAAAGTTGGGCTGCCGCATTGACCAATTGTTACAAAAAGGGTATAAGGTAAGTTCTGCCGGTGTGATGGCCTTCGAGGGCGCTCGGGCGACAGAGGAAGCGGTCGAGGCCTGTCGAGCGGCTGGTGTCGATATCAGTGGGCATCAATCGCGATCGGTAACCGTTGAGTCGATCAATCAGGCCGATTACATCTTTGTAATGCAGGATTATCATAGGCAGGCCGTTTTGGAAATGGCGCCCCAGGCCCAGGGGAGGGTTTTTTTGCTGGCGGGCGAGAAGGGAATTGCCGACCCCATCGGCGCATCAAGAGATGTTTATCACCGCTGCGCCGCCCAGATCGCACAGTGTATCGGCGAGCAGATGGATAAAGGTATTTTAGCCTAATTTGAATTGCTATAGCATTTTGATTAAAGCGGGAAGAAGGTTAGTTTTTAATGAAAATTGCACTAGGCTGTGATCATAGAGGATACGAGGCGAAGGAACTGATTAAGAGTATCCTGCAGCGGGCAGGTCATGAGGTGCTGGATGTCGGCACCAACGAGTCCAAGAGTTGCGACTATCCGGATTTCGCTATTCCGGTCGCCTTGTCGGTGGCCCGCAATGAATCGGACCGGGGCATATTAATCTGCGGCAGCGGGATCGGCATGTCGATTACCGCTAATAAGATACACGGCATCCGGGCGGCTTTGTGCCATGATGAGCTGACCGCCCAGATGTCACGCAAGCATAATAACGCCAATGTGTTGTGCCTGCCGGCCATGCTGATAAACGATCCACTGATCACCCGGATTGTCGAGAACTGGCTCAATACCGAGTTCGAAGGCGGTCGACACGAACGCCGGGTGGAAAAGATGATGAACGCGGAAAAAGTGGCGGAAAGCTATCAAATTTAAGTGATTTTATGTGATTTTTTGTGAAAAATCAGGTCAAAACTGCGCAAAAATGACGCAAAAAGCGGCAAAATGCCCCCAATTCTTTCGTTTTTTTAACTGATTTTGAGCAATTTCTTAGAAAAAATCAGCGGGGTTTTTTAAGGGAAATTACAGGTTTTTTGCGACCCAGAAAAATGACTAAGAAAATGGGAAGGAAAGACAAGGTAAGAAGGGAAGAAGTTGCGGTTTGGTACTCATATTAACATGTCAAAGAACAAAATCATGGCCAACTAGCGTTGGGGCATTCACCGCAGTGCGAGTGCGGGTATTTCTCCAAATCGTATCATTGGCATGTTTGGCAAGGAGAATTTTGACACTGCGATTTTAAGAAAAATACTGAGTAGAATCATATCATACATAACATGTCCCTCTATCCTTACCGGCGGCGCGTCAAAAGTGCGCTGAAATTTCTGGGTTTTTTTAGAGGGCTATAAACGTAAGTCGGTAGAGCTAATGAAGATAAAATTATTTGCAAAATTTTGATTTTATGTCTGAGGTAGTAACAAAAGTGCGCCAGGGGCCAAGGCCCCGTTCTCTCAGCAGAGCGAGTACGAGCGTTTCTCCAAATCGTATCATTAGCTTATTTGGCTAGTTGATTTTATACATGGTGCTAAGGATTGTACACAAACCCGTCGGTCGCCTTGATGGATAATATATACCTATTTCTCCCGCAAGACGCAAAGGAAGAAGTAAGAATTTTGACAGGATAACAGGATTCATTATAAGTGATAAGAAATAGAGGATTTAGCGGGAGATTGCTCGACGGCGTTCTGCGGCAGGAACTTTCTCCCGAAGCGAGCTTCGTCAAAAGACCCTGCCTGGTCCGCGAAGGCCTTTAGCCTTCCATAATAAGCCGAGCAATTAAAATGTAAACTTAAAGATATAATAAGGTAGAGAATATAGAGATATTAACCGCGAATAGACGCTGAACGCCAATCCATAAGAATAAAATAATTTGACATGATTAACGTGATTATAAATTTAAGTTTGAAGATCAGGGATTGGGGAGGGAGAGAAAATCGCTAAACCACCTGGCCACTTGCCGGGCCGGGGCCAGAACATGGTCCAACTGGAACTGGTCCAGGCGGCGCTGCGCGAGAAAAATCTAAAATTCAAAGTTCAAAGAAGAAATAAAAGATTATTTAACACGAAGAACACGAAGAAGCACGAAGGGAAGAAATATATATTATTAAGAAAAGCAGAGGATGGCGGCGGCGCTGCGCAAGAAAGTTGAAAGTTGAGGGTAGAAAGAATAAGAAGGGGTGAAAGGGAAAGAAGGGGGCGGGGGTGTACCTTATTAAAGTGGTGACTGTCCCGAATGGTGTTTTGCGGTTCTTTCGCAAGCCACCGAAGCACTCTTAGCCCGAATGTCCCCTTTTCTCTCCCGTCACCACACCTTCCACCACGGCGTCTTCTTTTCTGCCTCTGGCGCCAGCTTCTTGTTCAGATACTCATCTTCAGTCACAACGACCACCGGCAACCTAACCTGCGGATCCTCTCGATCCTTCACGCCCTCAAGCCGAATCATCGCTTCATTCGGGTCACGCTTGCATACAACACAACACCGGACGGGCAGGTTCTTCGCATCGGGATGCTGTTCAAGGAACTGGCCGCTATGCACATACGTAAGATACGCTTGAAGCTTGTCAACAATCAGATTGTAGCGCCGCACCTCGTCGGCAATCGATCCGTCATCGTACACAAGAAGATCGAATCCGCCGGTGTGCGGATTCTTGATGATAATGTCGATCTTGTCAGTGTCGGTAAGCGCCACATTACACCAAACTTATTATTGAACTGAAAGAAGAAAAGGGGGCATTCCGGTGGTCCTTGTCATACTGAACTGGAAGGTTTTTGCCCTTTGAGTATGCCGTCCTTGAACATGCGAAACAGGAGGTTCCGATATATACCGACATTTCCCATATGATCTTGCCCGGCGACGCCACCGGGCAACATTATCGTTATTATACAGCGCCCCCCCCCGTCGCGCCTACTCTTTTTTACGGTTTTTTCGTCCCTCACAGCACTTTCTGGCTTTTATACCGGTCCCCTGCATGTTCCCAGCCGGACAGGACGACTGCAAGGACCGCCTGGGTGCATAGCATCCACCGGAATTCTCGCCCCATCAGTAGATTGGGCTGGCGGACATAACTACCCCGAAGGCGCCCAGCCGAAGGGGGCGCCACGTAATTGCTGGATCCGCTCCAGGATGGCGGAGAACAACTTTCGTGGCACCGCGACCTCTGCCATCTGGAATATCACCTGCCGCGAATGCTTCACCACCTTGGCTCCAATTTTCACCAATTTCTCCCGCAGCGTGGTTAAGGACCAGTGTTTCACCTCACGCGGTAGCGCCAACCGACGGAGAAAATTGCCCAAGTTATAGGCCAGGGCGAAAAGTTGCAGCCGGATCTGATTGTCCACAAAATCATGACAGGAAAGTCGAGTCCAGTTCACCGCGTATTTGCCCTCCTTGATCCACTGCTCGGCGGTCCCGCGTTTGTTGTAGAAGTGTACAACATTCTTGGATTTCCAGAATGAATTAAAGGTGCGCAGTACATTTATTTTTGAATTTCTCTATTTTCCTGTTATTTTTGGGACATGGGTAGAGCAAAACGTATAACATTAGGCGGTTACGCTTATCACGTTCTTAATCGTGCGAATGGGCGGCTGCGTATTTTTCGCAAAGAGGAAGATTTCGCGGCTTTCGAATCAATTCTTGCGGAAGGGCTGGAGCGGGTTGATATGCGGATTTGCGGTTATTGCATTATGATTAACCACTGGCACCTATTGCTTTGGCCGCGTAAAGATAGTGACTTA
>Ga0068714_10003075_pt1 | contig 20301 bp, 17 predicted proteins | sample MTBNYHSulfiMetaG_FD_62988 | JGI IMG/M metagenome (GOLD analysis project Ga0068714, IMG submission 62988) | Enrichment culture microbial communities from rom New York Harbor, USA that are MTBE-degrading - MTBE-NYH (New York Harbor Sulfidogenic)... | ecosystem: Environmental > Aquatic > Marine >... | reverse complement strand
GTGCCGGTCTCGCTGGCGATGCGCACGTCCAGGCCCCGCAGCAGCGCCCCGCCCCCGGTGACCATGATGCCCCGTCCCATCATGTCGGCCGCCAGCTCCGGCGGAGTCTTGTCGAGGCAGTACTTGACCGCGTCCACCACCGACTGCACCGGCTCCTCGATGGCTTCCCGCACCTCCTGCGCAGTGACCACCACCGTCTTGGGCAGCCCGGTGACCAAGTCGCGTCCCCGGATCTCGGCACTCGGCTCATCGGAGTAGGGCCAGGCCGAGCCGATGGCCATCTTGAGCTGCTCGGCGGTGCGGTCTCCCAGCAGCAGGTTGTGCTCCTTCTTGACCCAATCGATGATGGCCTCGTCGATCTCGTCGCCCGCCACCCGCACGCTGCGGGAGACCACGATGCCCCCCAGGGAGATCACCGCCACCTCGGTGGTGCCGCCCCCGATGTCCACCACCATGCAGCCGGTGGGCTCGTAAACCGGCAGTCCGCACCCGATGGCCGCCGCCATGGGCTCCTCGATCGTGTAGGCACGGCGGGCGCCCGCGTGGTAGGCGGCTTCCTCCACCGCCCGGCGCTCCACCCCGGTGATCCCCGAAGGAACCCCAACGATGATGCGGGGCCGGGCCCAGCGACGCGGCTGCACCTTCTTGATGAAGTAGCGCAGCATCTTCTCGGTGATGTCGAAATCGGCGATCACCCCGTCGCGCAACGGGCGGATGGCCTGGATGTGGGCCGGGGTACGCCCGATCATGCGCTTGGCGTCGGCCCCCACCGCCAGCGCACGGTGGTTCCGGGTGTCGATGGCCACCACCGAAGGCTCGTTGAGCACGATGCCCTGACCGCGCACGTACACCAGGGTGTTCGCGGTCCCCAGGTCGATGGCCATGTCGCGACTGGCGAGCGAATGAATGCTCGTCATGGCAGCCCCAATCGGATGACGCCGAGTCTACAGCCTCACCCGAAGAACAGTTCGAGTTCGCGCTCTGCGCTGGCCGGCGAATCCGAGCCGTGCACGATGTTCTCCGTGGTGATCAGGCCGAAGTCTCCCCGAATCGTCCCCGGGGCCGCCTGCTTGGGATCCGTGGCTCCCATCAGTGTGCGGGCGACCGCCACCGCCCCCTCCCCCTGCCATTCCATGGCCAGCACGGGCCCGCTCGTGATGAAAGCGGACAGATCGGCGAAGAACGGCTTGTCGACGTGCTCGGCGTAGTGCCGCTCGGCCAACGCGCGGTCGATGGTGAGCAGGCGGGCCTGCACCATGCGCAAGCCCTTCCGTTCCAGGCGGGAGATCACCTCCCCCACCAGGCCACGGCGCACCCCATCGGGCTTGACCATCACGAAAGTGCTCTGGATCACGGGCGGTGCCCTCCTCGTCTGCGGCGGCGGGGAATGGTAACTGTCAGTCACCCGGGGCCCGCCCCACGGCCGTGCGGGCCTCTCCCACCACGTAGAGAGAGCCGGTGACCAGCACCGGTTCACCCGCCTCCCGGGCGGCGGCCACCGCTTCGGAGACCGAGTCGTGGGCCCACACCGGCACCCCCATGATCTCCGCGGCCAAGGCGGCCACCTCGTCGGCGGACCGGGCCCGAGGTGAGTCGGCGGCCCGGCAGGCATGCAAGGAGGAAGCGGCCGGCTTCAAGAGGCGCAGCATCGCCGGCAGGTCCTTGTCGGACATGGCTCCCAGCACGATCGTCCATCGAGTGGTGGGGAACTCCTCGGCCAAGGCGGCGGCCAGAGCCGCCGTCCCCTCCGGGTTGTGGGCGCCGTCGAGCATGACCGGCGGATCTGCGCTCACCACCTCCATGCGGCCCGGCGAGCGGGTCCTGGCGACTGCCTCTTCCACCGCCCGCGGGTCGAGAGCGCGCCCGAAAAGAGCCTCGACGGCGGCCACCGCCACCGCCAGGTTGCCCACTTGGTGGCGGCCGTGAAGCCGCAGGGGCACAGCCGGATACGCCCGGTAGACGCCTTCCAGGTCGACCAGCCAGCCGCCGACTGCCGGCATTGCCTCGGCCACCGAGAAGTCCTTGCCCCAGCGCAGCCAGGCCGAGCCGGTGGCGGCCGCGCGCTCCCCAGCCACCTCGACTGCTTCCGGCGGCAGGTCGCCGGTGACCAGCACCCGGCTCGCCCCCAGGATGGCCACCTTCTCCCCGGCGACGGCCGCCAGCGTGCTGCCCAGGTAATCGGTGTGCTCCAGGGAGATGGAGGTGATCACCGCCACCTCGGCATCCAGCACGTTGGTGGCATCCAGACGCCCACCCAGGCCCACTTCGATCACCGCCCCTTCCACCGCGCGCTCGGCGAACCAGGAAAACGCCAAAGCGGCGGTCAGCTCGAAATACGTGATCGCATCGCCGCTCTGCCCCTCGAAGAGATCGATGAAGGGGCGCAACTCGGCCAGCGCGGCGGCCAGTTCATCCGGACGCATCGGCTCCCCGGCCACGGCGAAGCGCTCCTCCACCGTCTGCAAGTGGGGAGAGGTGAAGAGCCCCGAGGTGAGGCCGTGGGCGTCGAGCAGCCCGGCGGCCAGCCGGGCGGTGGTGGTCTTGCCGTTGCTGCCCGCCACGTGGATCGCCGGATATCCCCGGTGCGGATCGGCCATGAGTGCCAGCAGACCGGCGATGCGCTCGGTGCCCGGCTTCACGCCCCGGCCGATGTGCCGATCCAGATAGGCGAGCGCTTCGGTGTGGTTCGTGGGACCTACCCCAGTGCTTCCAGCTGCGCTCGCAGCTTGGCCAGGCGGGCCTCGTTCTCTGCTGCCCGCGCCTCCTCCTTGGCCACCACTTGGGCCGGGGCGCGCTCGCGGAACTGCGGGTTGGCCAGCTTTGCCCGGGAGGCGGCCAGCAACGCCTCGGCTTCGGCCGCCGCTTTGGCAAGACGCTCCTTCTCGGCGGACGCGTCGGCCGCCCCGGCCATGGCCACGAAGGCCTGCACCGGCCCTGCCACCAGCCTCGTCAGGCCTCCGCCCGCCGGCGGCTCCCCGGAAGCACGCGGGCTCACCGACACCAGCGACTGCAGCTGCACCGCCCACCACCCGGCGGCCACGCCTTCGGGATCCACCAGGGTGACGTCGAGGGGATGACGCGGGGCCAGCCCGTGCTCGGCCCGGAAACGCCGTATCTCGACGACCAGTTCCTGGAACACGCCGAAGCCGGCCGGCGCCTCCCGGGCGGGAGGCTCGGGCCAGGGCGCCGTCGCGATGAATCCGTCCCCGACCAGGTGCGACCAGAGTTCCTCGGTGAGCGACGGCATCATGGGGTGAAGCATCTTCAGCACATCGCGCAAAACCACGCCCAGGGTGCGCGCGGCCGTGCCCGGTTCGTCTCCCCGCAGCGGCGCCTTGGCCAGTTCCAGGAACCAGTCGCACACCTCCGCCCAGGTGAAGTTGTACAACAGACCGAAGGCATCGCTGAAGCGGTACTCCTCGAAAAGCGCGTCGAAGCGGCTGCTCACCTCAGCCAGACGGGACAGGATCCAGCGCTCCTCCGGCGACGGCTCCACCGGGTAGCCGCCGGTGGCCGGAACTCCCTCGGCCGCGGTGTGCCGGAGCGCAAAGCGCACCGCGTTCCACAGCTTGTTACCGAATCGCCGTGCCGCCTCCACCTGCTCGAGCTGCAGCGGCACGGTGTCGTGGCCGGGGGCGGCGGCCAGCACCAAGGAAAGGCGCAGCGGGTCGGCTCCGTGCTCGGCCACGATGTCGAGAGGATCGATCGCGTTGCCCAACGACTTGGACATCTTGCGGTGGTCGGGAGCCTGAATGAGCCCGTGGATGGCCACGTCGGCGAAGGGAGGCCCCCCGGCGAAGTGCAGGCCCATCTGGATCATGCGGGCCACCCAGAAGTAGATGATGTCGTAGGCGGTGACCAGCACCGCATTCGGGTAGAAGCTGCGCAGGTCGGCGGTGTCGTCCGGCCAGCCCAGGGTGGAGAAGGGCCACAGGGCCGAGGAGAACCAGGTGTCGAGCACGTCCTCTTCCTGCCGCAGTCGCGACGATCCGCAGCTGCACTCCGTGGGGTCTTCAAGGGCCACGGTGACTTCGCCGCAGTCGGCGCAGTACCAGGCGGGGATCCGGTGCCCCCACCAGATCTGGCGGGAGATGGTCCAGTCGCGCAGGTTCTCCATCCACAGGATGTAGTGCTTCTCCCAGCGTGGCGGGACGAAGCGCACCTGCCCGGATCGAACCGCCTCAATGGCGGGCCCGACCAGGGGGCTCACGTTGACGAACCACTGCTCCGACAGGTACGGCTCCACCATGGTGCCGCAGCGGTAGCAGTGCCCCACCGCGTGGTGGTACTCCTCGATGCGGCGCAGCACCCCGGCCGCGGCCAGCGCCTCCTTGACGGCGGCGCGGGCATCGAAACGATCGAGCCCGGCAAAGGTCCCTCCGGCGTCGGTGATGGCTGCCTGCTCGTCGAGCACGGTGATTGCCGGCAGCCCCGCCCGCCGGGAGATCTCGAAGTCCACCGGGTCGTGGGCGGGAGTCACCTTCACCGCGCCGGTGCCGAAGGCGGGATCCACCACCTCGTCGCCGATGATGGGGATCTCCCGCTCCATGAGGGGCAGGCGCAGAGTACGGCCGATGAGGTCTCGGTAGCGATCGTCATCGGGGTGAACCGCCACGGCCGTGTCGCCGAGCATGGTCTCGGCCCGGGTGGTGGCCACCTCCACCCCGCCCTCGCCTTCGGCAAAGGGGTACTCGATGTACACCAGCTCGCCGGTGACATCCTCATGCTCCACTTCGATGTCGCTGAGCGCGGTGCGGCAGCGGGGACACCAGTTGATCACCCGCCGGCCCCGGTAGATGATTCCCTCCTCGTAGAGGCGCACGAAGACGGTGCGCACCGCCCGGGAGAGGCCCTCGTCCATGGTGAAGCGCTCCCGGCTCCAGTCGCAGGAGTAGCCGAGGCGCCGCATCTGCTCGGAGATGCGGCCGCCGTGGCGCTGCTTCCATTCCCACACCCGCTCGATGAACGCCTCCCGGCCCAGGTCGTGGCGGGTGGTGCCTTCGGCGGCCAGTTGCCGCTCGACCACGTTCTGGGTGGCGATGCCCGCGTGATCCGTCCCCGGCACCCAGAGGGCCGCGTGGCCCTGCATACGCTTGCGGCGGATCAGTGCGTCCTGGATGGCCATGTTGAGGGCATGGCCCATGTGCAGCGAGCCGGTGACGTTGGGCGGCGGGATGACGATGCAGTAAGGAGTCCCGCCCGGGTTCTGCTCAGGACGGAAGATCCCGGCAGCTTCCCACCGGGGATACCACTCCGCTTCGACGCGCTGTGGGTCGTACGCCGCTTCCATCGAGCCCTTCACCCATGGTGCCCGCCATACTAGGGGCCCGAAAAAGGAGGAAGGCCGGCGCATCTGCACCGGTCTTCCTCCCCCTTCCACGCTCCCGGGCGGGGACCGACGCCCGGAGCGCTGGCTCCTCCTTCTCAATCTGTCGCCACCCTACGCTGCCACTCCGCCGACCTCAACCACTTTCCGTTGCCAGGGCGGGTCATTCTCTGCGAACGGAATGACTAGTCACCTTATTCCGGCCGCGGCCGGCGGGCGTGGGGCCGGCCCGGGGCGCGCCTCACCGGCCGGTCTGTCCAGGGGAGAAGGCCGGGCGCCCCCGGCGCTAGGCGCTGCGTTCCTTGGGCCGGGCCTTGCCCAGCTCCTGAATGGGGATGAGAGTCGGGTGCACTCGCTCGCGCACCACCTGCTCGTCGATGACCACCCGAGCCACGTCGGCTCGCGAGGGCAGGTCGAACATGGTCTCGAGGAGCACCTCCTCCAGAATGGCTCTCAGGCCGCGCGCCCCGGTAGAACGCAGCACGGCCTGGTCGGCCAGCGCCTGCAGCGCCTCATCGGTGAAGAAGAGCTCGACGCCGTCCATCTCGAAGAACTTGGCGTACTGCCGCGTAAGGGAGTTCTTGGGCTCGAGCAGCACCCGCACCAGCGACTCCCGATCGAGGTCCTCCACCGTCGCCACTACCGGCAGCCGACCGACGAACTCGGGGATGAGCCCGAAGGACATCAGGTCCTCGGGAAGCACCTTGGCCAGGATGGCCCCCGCCCGCTGGTCGGCAGAGCGCACCTGGGCGTCGAAGCCGATGGTCCGCTTCCCCACCCGGCTCTGGATGATGCGTTCGAGGCCGGAGAAAGCCCCCCCACAGATGAAGAGCATGTTGGTGGTGTCGACCTGCAGGAATTCCTGGTGAGGGTGCTTGCGCCCGCCCTGGGGCGGCACGGAGGCCACCGTGCCCTCCAGGATCTTCAGCAGCGCCTGCTGCACTCCTTCTCCGGAGACGTCGCGAGTGATGGAGGGGTTCTCGGCCTTGCGGGCGATCTTGTCGATCTCATCGATGTAGATGATGCCCTGCTCGGCCTTCTTGATGTCGTAGTCGGCCGCCTGGATCAGCTTGAGCAGGATGTTCTCGACGTCTTCACCCACATAGCCCGCCTCGGTGAGAGCGGTGGCGTCGGCGATGGCGAAGGGCACGTTGAGCATGCGGGCCAGCGTCTGGGCCAGCAGCGTCTTGCCGCAGCCGGTGGGCCCGACGAGCAGGATGTTCGACTTCTGCAGCTCGATGTCGTCCTTGCTGCGCTGGCCGGCCCGCACCCGCTTGTAGTGGTTGTAGACCGCCACCGAGAGCACCTTCTTGGCCCGCTCCTGTCCCACCACGTAGTCGTCCAGGAAGGCGTACATCTCGCCCGGCTTGGGCAGTTCGGCGAGGGGCAGCTCCTCGGCGGTGGCCAGCTCCTCTTCGATGATCTCGTTGCAGAGGTCGATGCACTCGTCGCAGATGTACACCCCGGGCCCGGCGATCAGCTTCCTGACCTGCTTCTGCGACTTGCCGCAGAAGCTGCACTTGAGGAGATCGCCGCCCTCGCCGAACTTGCTAACCACGTCGCTCCCCTCAGGTCACGGACTTGAGCTTGCGGGCCGCCAGAACCTCGTCGACCACCCCGTAGTTCTTGGCCTCCTCGGCCGTCATCCAGAAGTCGCGATCGGTGTCCTTGCGGATCTTCTCCAGCGACTGCCCGGTGTGCAGCGAGAGCATCTCGTTCATCTCTTCCTTGATCCGCTTGAACTCGTTGGCCTGGATCTCGATGTCGGATGCCTGGCCCTCGACGCCCCCGTGAGGCTGGTGGAGCATCACCCGTGAGTGCGGCAGGGCGAACCGCTTGTCCTTGGACCCGGCGGCCAGCAGAACCGCTGCTGCCGACGCCGCCTGTCCCATGCAGTAGGTGGCGACGTCGGGCTTGATGAAGTTCATGGTGTCGTAGATGGCCATCAACGAGGACATCGAACCCCCGGGGGAGTTGATGTAGAGGGCGATGTCTTTGTCGGGGTCGTCGCCTTCGAGGTGGAGCAGCTGGGCCATGATCAGATTGGACACCGTATCGTCGATGGGCGTGCCCAGGAAGATGATGCGCTCCTTGAGCAGGCGGCTGTAGATATCGAAGGCGCGTTCACCGCGGCTGGTCTGCTCGATGACGGTGGGCACCAGGTAGCTGGCCTTGATCAACTCTCCACCTCCGCGGACTCCGATGGGTCTTCCTGTTCTCCGCCGCCGCCCTCCTCCTCGCCGGCGCTCGACGGATCGTCTCCCTCGGCGGGGGCCGGGAACACGATCTCGTTTCCGTCGGCATCGACCGCCACTACAAGCTCGAGAAGGCGGTCGACCGCCCTGCGTCGCAGGATATCACCGGCCAGTGCCTTCTCCTGGCCTCCCTCCTCCAGGGCCCGGCGGTAGGCGTCGGGGGTGGTCTTGGCGGCGGCGGCCAGCGCCTCGATGGCGCCGGCCAGGTCCTCCTCGGCCACCTGGAGGTCTTCGGCCCGGGCCACCGCTTCCAGCAGCAGGCGGGTGCGCAGGTTCAGCACCGCCTGGGAGCGGGCGTCGGCCACCAGGGCGTCGGCATCCTGGCCGGTGGCGGCCAGGTACTGCTCGATGGTGAGACGGCGCGCCTCCAGCCGGTGAGCGAAACGGTGCAACACCGCGTCGGCCTCGGCCTCCACCAGGCCTTCGGGGAGCACCAGGTCCATCTCGTCCCGCAGTTGATCCAGCAGACGCTGCTCCAGTTCGGCCCGGGCAGCCCCCAGCCGCACCCGCCGCATCTCGGCCCCCAGCGCCTCGCGCATCTCGGCGACGGTGGCGAACTCCGAGACGTCGTCGATCCAGGTGTCGGTGAGCTCGGGCAGCCGGCGGGCCTTGATCTGCTTCACCAGCACCTGAGCCTCGACCGCCTTGCCACCGTCCTCCCCCATGCCCTGGGGAAGGTTGGTGCTGAACTCGACGATGTCCCCCGCCTTCTTCCCCCGCAGCGCCTCGTCCAGGCCCTCCAGGAATGCGCCGGCTCCGATCTCGACCAGAAGGTCGGTGGTGCTGCCGGCCGCGATCTCCTCTTCCCCCGAACGAGTCCGCAGGTCGATGAGGGCGAAGTCGCCGTCGAAGCCCTCACGTTCCACGTCGTCCAGCTCGGCGAACTGCGTCCGCAGCCGCTCCACCTGGGCGTCGACGTCGGCTTCGCTGACCTCGGGGGAGTCGACCACGATGTGGCGCCCCCGGTAGTCGGGGAGCTCGGCGACCTCCGGCCACAGGGCGACCCGCACCTCGGCTTCCACCCCCTCCTCGGTGTCGCGCACCGCCAGGACTCTCGGGGTGACGGCCGGTTGCAGCCCCGCCTCGATCAGAGTGGTCGCGACTGCCGGAGGCAGCGCCTCGTCGATGGCCTCGCGCCGCATCGTCTCGGCCCCCACCATGGACTCCACCACCCTGCGAGGGGCCTTGCCGGGACGGAAGCCCTTGATCTTCATCTCCCGCGAAAGACGCCGCGCCGCCTTCTCGCGACCCGCCTCCAGGGCGGCGGCGTCGAGCACCACAGTGAGGGTTCGCTCGAACGGGCTCTCTTCGCTTTCCTGCGTCACCTGCACCACCTTCTCGACGCGTGCAACGAGACGGCCGATCGGCCGCCTCGCACTGAGGGTGACCGAGGGGACTCGAACCCCCGACCTCCAGGGCCACAACCTGGCGCTCTAACCAACTGAGCTACGGCCACCATGCGCGGGGTCCGGCGCCCCCGGAGGGATTCGAACCCCCGGCCAAGAGCTTAGAAGGCTCCTGCTCTGTCCACTGAGCTACGGGGGCCTCACTTCGGCCACCGGGTCCGCGGAGCGGGTGAGGGGAATCGAACCCCCACCACCAGCTTGGAAGGCTGGAGCTCTGCCATTGAGCTACACCCGCCGGCTGCGGGGGCAGCATAGCCTGAGCCGTCGGGCTGGCCGGACTTGAACCGGCGACCCCCTGCTCCCAAAGCAGGTGCGCTACCAAACTGCGCCACAGCCCGCCCGACGCCATTGTGCCACGACCCGCCCTCGCGACGGCGCCCGGCCGCCCGGTTGTCCCTTGGCGCGGGCTCGCTAACCTTGCGCCGGGTCGCTAGCTCAATTTCGGCAGAGCAACGGACTCTTAATCCGCAGGTTCAGGGTTCGAGTCCCTGGCGACCCACCAAGCTGTAAGGGGTCTCCCCTGCGCTGATCCCGTCGCGGGCGTAGCCGAACTGGCATAGGCGCCGGACTTAGGATCCGGTGGGCGCAAGCCCGATGTGGGTTCGAGTCCCACCGCCCGCACCGACCGCTCTCCGGGTGCTTCCCCACCACCGCCGCGTGACCGCACGTGGTGAGTCGCCGTCCTCAACGGTTCGGCGACTCTCCGGCCGCCAGCGCCCGCAAGGCGAGAGCCCGGTGGCTGATGAGGTTCTTCTCCTCTTCGCTCATCTCGGCGAGCGTTCTTCCCCCAACCTCGAAGATTGGGTCGTACCCGAACCCCCCGCTCCCCCGCTCGCCGGTGATGATCATCCCCTCCAGCACACCCTCGGCGAGCGCCTCGCTCCCCCCCGGCAGGACCAGAGCGACGACAGTGCGGAAGCGGGCGCGTCGGTCGGCGACTCCCTGCAGGGCGGCCAGGAGGGCGCCCCGGTTCGCGGCGTACCCCGCCTCGGCGTCGTCGAGATGGATGCCGGCGAACCGGGCGGTGCGCACCCCGGGCCCCCCGCCGAGCGCCTCGACCTCCAAGCCGGTGTCGTCGGCCACCGCGGGCAGCCCGGTCGCCGCCGCCACGGCCCGCGCCTTGATGAGCGCGTTCTCCTCCAGAGTCTCCCCCGTCTCCTCCACCTCGGGCCAGTCGAGACCCTCGATCACCTCGACGACGGGGACCACATCGGCCAACACGGCCTTGACCTCCCGCACCTTGTCCGGGTTCTTGGTGGCCGCTACCAGCCGCGGGGGCAGGCTCACGAAGCCTCCAGGGCTCGGCTCTGCTCGGCCACCAGCCCTTCCACCCCACGGGCGGCCAGGTCGAGCAGCGCGTCCAGCTGCTCCCGCGTGAAGGGCCGGCCTTCGGCCGTGCCCTGCACTTCCACCAGCCCGCCGCCACCGGTCATCACCACGTTCAGGTCGACCTCGGCCCCGGCATCCTCCTCGTAGTCGAGGTCCAGCAACGGCTCGCCGCCCACCAGCCCGACGCTGACCGCCGCGCAATGGTCGATCAACGGGTTGGCGGCCAGCAGTCCCTCCCCTACCGCCGCCTGGAAGGCGTCGTGCAGGGCCACCCAGGCCCCCGTGATGGCCGCAGTGCGGGTGCCCCCGTCGGCCTGCAGGACGTCGCAATCGACCCGCACGGTGCCCTCCCCCATGGCCGGGCGATCGACCACCGCCCGCAGCGCCCGCCCGATGAGGCGCTGGATCTCCTTGACCCGGCCCCCGCTGATCGACGCCCGCGCCACCCGCTCGCGGCTGGAGCCGGGCAGCATGGAGTACTCGGCGGTCACCCAACCCATCCCCCCGTCGCGCAGCCACCGGGGAACCTCGGGGTCGAATGAGGCAGTGCACAACACTCGGGTGCGCCCCATCTCGATGAGCACCGAGCCGGGGGTCATCTCGGTGTAGCCCCGCACGATGCGCACCGGCCGCAGTGCGGCGGCGGCTCGACCCTGCCTCACATCTCCACCTCCCAACCGGGGGCCGCCCAGTCCACCGGTCCGCCGAAGGCAGCGGAGGCTTCGGACACCGAACGGCCGGGGTCCAACCTAGGGCTCAGGTGTGTCAGGACCAAACGGCTCACCCCGGCCTCTTGAGCCAGGGCGCCCGCGTCGGTCGCCGACAGGTGGTAGGGGAAGCCGGTCGCTCCCGGCTCGCCCTGGAAGGTGGCCTCGCAGAGCAGCAGGTCGGCCCCGGCCGCCATTGCCACCAGGTCCCCGCCCAGGCCGGTGTCGGCCGAATAGACCAGGCGCCGGCCCCCGGCCTGGCATCCGACCACCAGCGTGGGGACCTGGTGGTGGGCCAGCCCGAAGTCGATCTCCATCTCTCCCACCGAGACCTGGTCGCCCCCGCCGACGGCTCGCCAGTCGAACACTTCGTAGAAGGCATGATCCTCGCCGGCGCCCAGGAAAGCCGCCAGGCTCACCGCCAGGCCTTCCGGCCCGCAGGAGGGCAGGCCCGATCTCGGCTCCGGCCCCAGGCGCAGCAGGTTGAATAGCGAGAACACGTCGGCGCAGTGGTCGGGGTGGGCGTGGGTGATTACCAGAGCGGACGGGCCCGCCGCTCTTCCTGCCTCCTGCAGGGCGGCCGCCGTCCCCGGCCCGGCGTCGAGCATCACCACCGTCTCCCCGGATTCGACCAGGAAACCGGAGCAGGGGTGGCCCGGCGTGGGGTAAGTGCCGTTCGAGCCGAGGACTCGCAACCTCACAGCGGGCGAGTGTAGGAGGCGTCCGGCCGGCTTCGGCTGCCCGCCGCGTCCGCCGGGAGCGCTTCAGGGCCGGGGGTGCGCCGCGAAGAAGTCCCACAACAGCTGCGAGGCATTCACCGAGTCGGTGGAGCGCAACGCGGCCCCGGCTCGCGGTGAGCCCGGCCATCCGTGGCGCCCGTCGGCCACGGTGTACAAAGCCACGTCGGCGCCGTCGGCGCAGTCGGTCCACGCAAGGAGGGACACATCGGCGGTGACCTGCTGCAGGGGCAGCGCGGAGGCACACCCGTTGCGGGCCGCCCACCCGGCGGCCCACTCCTCGATGGGGGGCAGGAAGCGGCCCCAGCCCTCGTAGGGAACGATGGGGTCGGCGTCGCCGTGGAAGAAGATCATCCCCACGGGGCGCACGGCTGCGCAGTCGCCGAAGAAGTAGGCCCCGGCCACGCCGCCCACGGCCGCCATCAGGTCGGCGGCGTCGCAGGCGAGGCGGGCCGCCATCCCGCCGCCGTTGGACATTCCCGCCGCGTAGACGCGCTCCTCATCGATGCCGACCGCCTCATCGAGCAGCGCCACCAGATCGCGAATGAAGATCACGTCCGCATCTCCCCGGCGCGGCTCGGAGCGCCAGGAGCGAGGCAGGCCTTCCCCTTCCGGATAGGCCACCACGAAACCCCCCACCTGTGCGACCTCGCTCATCCCGGTGTCTCTCTCCACCTCCACCGGGTTGCCCATGAAACCGTGGAATACGATCACCAGCGGAGCCGGCGACGGGACCAACTCCGGCACCACCACCAAGAAGCGGCGCACCACCCCTCCGGAGACCACCTCACCCTCGTACCGCCCGGCGCCGTCGACCACCAACCGGGAGGCCACCGCCTGAACGGAGGAGGGCTCGCTCATTGGGGTCACCGGCCCGGCCGCGTCACCGCAAGCGCCCAGCAGCACGACGCTCGCCAGACCGACGGCCCCTGCCGGCCGGGTCACACGCCTCGTGTGGCGCCCGCCGGGGATGGGTTCAGAACGCCGCCACATGCCGCCGGAGAACGTCGAGGCCGACCGCACCGATCTCCAGCACGCGGGCGTGGAAGGCCTTGCGGTCGAATCCAGCCCCGTGGCGCGACTCCGCCTCGGCCCGCAGGTCGCGGAGGGCCTGCTGGCCCACCTTGTAGGAGATGGCCTGCCCCGGCCAGCCGAGGTAACGAGTCATCTCCGACCGGGCCACATCGGGGTTCTGGGCCGCGTAGTCGACCAGCATCTCCACCCCGGCGTCGAAAGCCCACTGCTCCCCCGGGTGGAACGGCTGACCGGCAGGGATGGGCAAGCCCAGGTGAGACCCGATGTCGATGGCCACCCGGCAAGCGCGCAACATCTCGGCGGCCAGCTTGCCCATCACGTAGTCGGGCTTCTCCAGGTAGCCGAGCTCTTCCATGAGATCCTCGGCATACAGCGCCCAGCCCTCGCCACTGCCCGGATACCACACCAGCATCTTCTGGAACCGGCTGAGGCGGACGGCCGAGGCCAGCTGGACTCCGTTCTGCAGGTGGTGGCCGGGGAACCCCTCGTGGTAGGCAGTCGAAACCTGGTCGAACAGAGGCACAACCTGCTGGTCGCCGAGGGCGAACCACACCGTGCCCGGCCTGCTGAAGTCCTCACTGGGCCCCACGTAGAAGGCGCCCAACGCCCCGCCCGGCGGGGCGAGCTTCACTTCGACCCGCCGGATGGGTTCGGGGACATCGAAGTGTGTCCCTTCCAGGTCGGCCAGGGCGTTCTCCTGCCGCTCCGCCATGAGATCGCGGAACTCGGCCTGGGAGGCTGCTGCCCGGCCGGGATCCTCTTGCAGAAGGTGGAGCACCTCCGGCAGCGAAGCTCCCGGGCTGATGGCCTCGGCGGTCTCTCGCATGCGCCGGGAGAGGCGGTCGATCTCCGACCAACCCCACTCGTAAGTCGCCCGCAGATCGGGGCTGGAACCCAGGAACCGGCGAGCCAGGCGGCCGTAGCGCTCCTCGCCGACCCCGTCCTGCTCCCCGGCCGAGGGCAGGTAGTCGGCTTCCAGGTAGTCGGCCAGGGCGCCGAATGCCGCCTGCCCTTCCTTGATCCCCTTCTGCACCCGCCGACCGAGTGTCTCCTCCCCAATCGCCGCCTCCTCCCACTCCGAGGCCAGGCGCAGCAGCGTGGACTCGGGCCCGGCGGCGTGGCGCGCCTGGCGCACCCCTTCGGCGGCCTGGCGTCGGGCGACGGCCAGGCCGCGACGGCGTCCGTCCTCCAGCCGTCGCCGGTAGGCCTCGACGGCCACCCCCAGCCCTTCCAGCCGGGAGGCGATCGCCTCCCACTCCTCCCGGCTCTCCTTGCCCATGTGGTCGAAGACGTCGCGCACGTGCTGGAGGGTGGAGGCGATGTTGTTGAGATCGCGCAGGTGCTCGTCGGTGTCGAAGCGGGCCAGTTCATCGGCGAGAGTCTCCGCGGCGACCTCGGCGGCCAGGGCGGCCCAGGGGTCGTCCCCCACTTCTGCGGCCCGGACCCTGGCCAGCTGATCCTCGGCCACCCGGCGCTGCTCCAGGGCCCCCTCGGTGCTGAAGTCGTCCCAGAGGTGGTCGTAGCCCTTGATGCCCAGCATGGTCGCCGCCGAGGGCGACAGGGCCGCCACCTCGTCCACCAGGGCGTCGCAGAGCGCGTAGATGTCCACAGCCATCAAAAGGCCTCCGTGTCTTCGGGCGGCGCCGACCCTAGTCGCCCGGTGCGACGAGATCGGCCGGCCCGGGCAACAGGTCCGACCGATCGGAGATGGGGCCCGCCGGGCACTCTCAGGGCAGAGCCGAGAAGATGCCCCCCGGGCGTAGGCAGGCATCCACCACCGGCCACACCGCCAGCCACCCCACCAGGGCCCCGGCCCCCGCCAGGAAGATCGCCCTCAGGGTGAGCGTCCAGATACTGCGCGGGGGTCGGATCTCCGGCGGTGCCGACTTCCAGGGGACCCACTTGCCCAGGAGGCCGATGGGCAACTGAGCGAAGCCGGAGGTCCCGCCCAGGGCGAGCTGCCCGCCCGCCCAGGCGAAGCCGACCGACAGCTGCCCGAGGGAGAGGACCCCCAGGCTCAACTGGCCGATCGCCACCACCCCGCGCGCCAGCTGCCCGACCGCCACCACTCCGGTGGCCCCCTGCCCCAGGGCGATGATCCCCGTGGGGAGGGCGCCGACGGCGATCACGCCGACCGGCTGCACCCCAACCGCGAACCAGCGCATGCCGACACGCTAGCCAGACGAGACCGGTCGACGCGGCACGGATCTTCGTGCGCACCGGCGCCCTCATAGGTCCCCCTGGGCCCTCGATGGGCCGGTCAGGCCGCCGACCAGCTCCGGTAGGACGGCGGCCAGGAGGGCGGGCTGGAGTAGTGGGCCCACAGCGCCGTTTCCACGCCGAGCTCCACCAGCACGTGGTCCTCTCCGGGGGTGAAGTGGCAAGCGGCCAGGGAAGCCGCCGTCAGGTCCGGGTCCGTGACGGGCTCCGCCGTTCCCGCGAGGTAGAACTCGTCGTTGACATCCTCGGCCCCCGTCGAATGCAGGGCATAGCGCCCGTCCCGCAGCAGGTCCCTGAGCTTGGGGGACGGCACGATGAAAGCCACCAGGTGCCCCGCCGCCAGGACCGGGTTGATGGGATGGATCCGTGGGCCCCCATCGCGCCTGACCGTGGCCAGATAGCCGAAGCCGAAACCGGGGTGGGAGAACAGCCCCCAACCCGCGGTGGCCATCTCCGGCTCCGCCGCCTCGAACTGCGCCCAGGTCGCCACGATGCCACCTCCCGCCCGGAGAGCGTATCAGCTTCCACCGGGAGGGGACACGGGCGGCGAGGCCGGGGCCTCCCCCACCGGGATCCCCATCGCCCGGCAAGCGAGGTAGGTGTTGGTCAGCTGCCCGGGGGTCAGCAGAGAGGGGGCGAGAGCCCCGGCTCCCTCCTCCGCAAAACGCTCCAGCGGCTCCGACTGGTGCCGGGGAAGGCTTCCCACCCGCACCGAGTAGCCGTCCTCGAACCACAGGCGGGCGCTCTCCAGCAGCGGGCCGCGACGGATCGCCACCCTCGCCAGGCCGTCCGCCGGGTACTCCCGGCGCCAGATGGCCCGGCCCCCGAGCCAGGATCGCTTGGAGACGACTATGCGGCCGCCCCGGAGGAGGATCACCAACGGCCGACTGAACCCGCCCAGCCGTGTCCACCATGAGGCCCGCACCCCCACCAGGCCGTACAGCGGCCGTTCGCGAGAGTGGAGCCCGTCCAGGTACTCGCGAAAGGCCGCCAGGTCCTCCGACGGCAGCCGCTTCCAGACCAGCCTCGCCATTGTCCCCGGTCCTCAGTCGCGCCAGAAGGCGACGCCGATGCCCGACGGCGGGTCACCGCTGAGCAGCCGCCGCCAGCGCGACACGCGATCGGCAGGTCGTCGCGACCAGTCCTGAGACACCAGCAGAAGGGCGAGGATCATCAGCACGAACGGCGTCATGGGCAGGATCTGGGACAGGTCCGGCAACCGCGGCTGCAGCTTGAGTGCCAGCACCGACAGCGCCCCGAACAGATATGCGCCGGTCGCCGCCCGCACCGGATGCCAGCCGCCGAAGATGACGATGGCCAGGGCGATCCACCCGTAGTTCTGGGTCCGGTTCTCCCGCCAGCCCAGAAGGACGTCCAGCGAGAACGCCGCTCCGGCGATGCCGCACAGGGCCCCGCCCACCATCGTGTACAGGTAGCGCCACAGGTTCACCCGGATGCCGCGGGCATGGGCCGCCTCCGGCCGTTCCCCCACCCCCTGCAACTCCAGCCCACGCCGGGTGCGGAAGATGAATAGGTAGGCCAGGATGATGGCCAGGAAGCTGCCGTACACCGACAGGTTGTGCCGGAAGAACACCGGGCCCAGGAAAGGGATGTCGCGCAACCCCGGAATCGGCAGCGGGGCCACCCCGGCGACGCGCTGTCCCACGTAAGGGTCGCCCAGAAAAGAGGCGAGATCGGCGCAGAGCAAGGTGAGCACGAACCCAACCGCAATCTGGTTGAGCCGCAACTCGATGCTCGCGAAGGCGATGAGCAGCGCCACCACCATCGACACCGCCGCCGCCATCAGGAACCCCAGCAGCACGCTGCCGGTCGCGTAAGCCGCGGCAAACCCGGCCATGGCCGACAGCATGATGGAACCGTCCAGAGAGAGGTTGATCACCCCCGCCTTCTCGGCGATGGTCTCCCCGACCACCGCATAGACCAGCGGGCTGGCGGCGGCAACGATGGAAGCCAGCGTGGCATCCATTGCTCAGCCCCCTTCCGATCCGCGCCGGCTCAGGTAGGCCCGCCGGAGCTGCCAGCCGCCGGCGAGCAAGGTGAACAGGACCAGCACCCCCTGCAGCACGCCGCCGAGGGCCGAGTCGAGCTGCAGGCGCAGCTGCAGCTGGGTGCTTCCCACCGAGATCACCGCGAAGAAGAGGGCGAGGGGGGCGATCCAGGTCGCCCCGAAAGCGGCGAGCAAGACCACCAGGATCGCCAGGAAGCCGTACCCCCCCGACACGGAGGGCACCAGCTTGTGGTGGAAGCCGGTGGCGTGCAGGGCCCCGCCCAGGCCGGCCAGCGCCCCGCACACTGCAAACGCGGCCAGCAGGTAGCGATTGGTGGGGATGCCCATGAGAAAGGCGCTGCGCGAGTTGCGTCCCACCGCTCGCAGGCGGAGCCCGAAGTAGGTTCCCCGCATCAGGAAGAAGACGGCGACCACCCCCGCCGCCGCCAGCGCCAGCGCCACCCAGGAAACCGTCAGCGGGCCGGTGGTGGGGAGCCAGGCCTCCCGGGGAAACAGATCGGTGCCGCTGGTGGAGGCGCTCCCCACCCGTTTCCAGGGACCGATCACCAGATACACCACCAAACCGGTGGCCACGAAATCCAGGCCCAGGCCCCCGAAGATCTCGTTCACCCGGCCGTAGGTGCGTAACACCCCGACCAGCAGGCCCCACAGCATGCCCCCGACCATGCCGGTCAGGACCACCAGCGGGATGACCAGCCCGGAGGGGCCGTCCACGGTGCGGGCCACCAGCGCCCCCGCCACCGCTCCCATCACCAGCTGCCCTTCGATGCCGATGTTCCACAGCCCCGCCGCGAAGGTCACCACCAGGCCGGCGGCGGCCAGTACCAGAGGCACCCAGACCATGAGAGTCGAGGAGAGACCGCCGGTGCTGCCCAGCGACCCGTCGATGATGAGACGAACGGCCTCCCACGGCGGCGCGTCGGCCGACACCAGCAGCAGCACCCCCAGCGCCAGGGCAATGGCCACCGGGAGCAGGATCTTGCCCAGGCGGCGGATCGTGGGAGCCGGGCTCACGGCGCCACCTTTCCGCCGATCAGATAGCCCAGCTCCTCGCCGCCCGTCTCGGAGGCCCGCACCTCGCGCAGCATGCGGCCGGCAAAGAACACGATGATCCGATCGCTGTGGCGGAGCAGTTCGTCCAGGTCGGCCGAGGCAAACACGATGGCCGTGCCCCGGCCCGCCCGCTTGGTCAACTGGTGCCACACCCAGTCGGCCGACTCCAAATCGAGACCCCGGGTCGGGTGCTCCATCAGCAAGAGCCGCAGGTCGGGGGGCATGAGGGCCAACAGCAGCCGCTGCTGGTTGCCCCCGGACAGCTCGTCGGCCGCGGAGCCAGGGGTTCCCATGATCAGATTCTCGCTGATACGACGCTCGGCGTCGGCCCGCGCCGCGCTCCAATCGATCGAGAAGCCTTTCGCCCGGGCGGCCAGCACGAAGTGCTCGGTGACGGTGAGACCACTGATCAACCCCTCCTCCAGTCGCCCGGCCGGAAGGAAGTGGACCCCTGCTTCGAGGAAGTCCCCAAAGCGGGCCCCGGCCAGATCGCGCCCGTCGATCCGCAGCCGGCCCGCCGCCGCCCGGGAGAGCCCGGCGCAGGTCCGCAGGAAGGGACGCTGTCCGCTGCCCTCCAGCCCGGCAAGGCCGACCACTTCCCCCTCCCGCACGGTGAGGGAGTACTCCTCCCCCGCCGGCTGGTCGACCGGCCGGACCCCCTCCAACGACAAGACGGGCTCGCCGGGCGCAAGCTTCTCCTTCTGCCGGAGCGTGATCACCCGGCCGAACATCATCTCCACCAGCTGTTCGGTGGGACAGGGCAGGGAGGCCTCCCCGACCACCTTCCCCCGGCGCATCACAGACACCGTCTGACAGAGCGCCTCTACCTCCTCCAGCTTGTGGGAGACGAAGGCGACGATCATCCCCTGCTCCGCGAGCGCTCGCAGGGTGGCGAAGAGGCGCTCCTGCTGGGTGGCGGAGATGCCGGTGGTCGGCTCGTCGAGGATGAGAACCCGGGCCCCCAGCCACAGCAGCCGGGTGATCTCCAGCTGCTGTCGCTCACCCACGGTGAGCGACCGCACCGGGGCAGAGGGCTCGAAGCGGAACCCGAACTCCCCGCCGATGCGCTGCAATTCACGAGCCGCGGCTGACCGGCTCACCCGGCGTCCGCTGCCCAGCATGAAGTTGTCCAACACGGTGAAGGGCAGGAAGACCAGCGGGTCCTGATGCAGCATGCCGATGCCGGCTCGGATGGCGGCCCGGGTTGACCCAAGGGGCACTTTCTTGCCGTCGAGGCGGACCTCGCCGGCATCGGGAGTCACGAACCCGGAGAGCACTTTCATGAGGGTGGACTTGCCGGCCCCGTTCTCGCCCAGCAAACCGTGGATCGCGCCCGCTTCCAGACGCAGGTCTACGCCGTCGTTGGCCCGGACCGCGCCGTAGCGCTTGTGGATGCCGCGCAGTTCCAGGCTCATCGTGCGGAGGCTAGAGGCGCCGGCTCCAGGCCGCCAGACGGATGAGGGGAAGGCCGGCGCCTTCCCCTCATCACCCTCTGAGCAGAGCCGTCTCTAGCCGGCCGAGCTCGCCCCCTCGATGCCTTCGAGCAGCTGCTCGGTGAACCAGATCTGCACGTCGGTACCCACTTCGCCGTCGGCCAGGAACGGGGTGCCGTCCTGGTAGGTGAGCGGGCCGGTGAACAGGTTGATCGATCCATCGGCCAGGCCGGCGATGAACTCGTCGAGCACGGCGGCGTTCTCCTCGGAGAGAGCCGGGCCGTTGATGAAACCGATGCCGGAGGTGTCGACGTTGTTGAGATCGTCCCAATCCGGTCCGAACCATTCGAAGTCGGCCTCGAAGGTCCCGTCGATCACCGACTGCACGATGCGCAGGTAGGCCGGGCCCCAGTTGAAGTAGGGCACGCCCAGGCAGACCTCCGGCGACTCATCGCAAGCCCCCCGGTAGTCGTAGGGGATCGCCCAGGCGGTATCGCCCGCGGCCGCCCGCTGGCCGGCCACGACCAGGCCCTCGGTGGTGTCGATCCCCGAGATGACCACGTCGATGCCCGAGTCGAAGAAGTCGTTGGCCACCTGGGTCGGGTCCAGGGTCACGCCCGGGATGTTGAACCAGAAGCCGATCCAGTCCACACGGAAGGCCAGGTCGGCCGGATCCTCGCCCCGGTAGTTCTCCCAGCAGTACTCCGCTCCCAGGTAGGCCGAGTTCACCAGGCGCAGGGTCTCGGCGTTGATCAGCGGGCCGAGGTAGCC
>Ga0068714_10003074_pt1 | contig 20303 bp, 16 predicted proteins | sample MTBNYHSulfiMetaG_FD_62988 | JGI IMG/M metagenome (GOLD analysis project Ga0068714, IMG submission 62988) | Enrichment culture microbial communities from rom New York Harbor, USA that are MTBE-degrading - MTBE-NYH (New York Harbor Sulfidogenic)... | ecosystem: Environmental > Aquatic > Marine >... | reverse complement strand
CAGTCCAGGCGGATCTGGAGCGGACCGAGGCCGAAATCAAGGAGCTGATCGAAGGCGCGGTCTCATTCGCCGAGAACAGCCCGTGGCCCGATCCGTCCACCGTGACGGATCATGTTTTCAGCGCGGCGTACAACTATGTGACCACAGAAGGAGACCGGCATGCGTGAGATGAATTTTGTGGAGGCAGCCCGCGAAGGTTTGGCTGAAGAGATGGCCCGTGACCCATCCGTCTTCGTCGTCGGGGAGGGAGTCGGCCCGCGTGGTGGCAACTTCAATACCACCGTCGGTCTGATCGACGTGTACGGCCCGGAGCGTCTACGCGACACGCCGATCAGTGAGCGCGGGTTTACCGCGCTGTGTACCGGCGCTGCGGCGACCGGCTCACGCCCTGTGGTGGATTTCATGTTCATCGATTTTCTCACCGATGCCTTTGGGGATCTGCTGAATCAGACAGCCAAATTGCACTGGATGAGCGGTGGCCGGGTGAAGATGCCCATCGTGCTGCGTGGCTGCATCGGTGTGGCGAACTCCAATGCCGCCCATCACTCCGGCAATTATTACCCCTTCTTCATGCACATCCCTGGCTTTCTGGTGGTGGTGCCGGCGACTCCCCAAGACGCCAAGGGACTGTTGAAAACAGCAATTCGTTGTGATGATCCGGTCCTGTTCCTCGAGCATAAGAACCTGTTGACACTTAAAGGACCTGTTCCCGATGAGGAGTATCTCGTCCCTTTCGGACAGGCGGCGGTTGTGCGTGAAGGCGGGGACGTCACCATCGTTGCCATTTCCTTCATGGTGCAAGAGACGCTGCGGGCTGCGGAGGAGTTGGCTCAGGAAGGCACCTCGGTGGAAATCATCGACCCACGGACGCTGGTGCCGTTGGATATCGATACGATTCTGGTCTCCGTGCACAAGACGGGCCGGCTGCTGATCGTGGATGAGGACTATGCGCCATGCGGTGCGGCTGCGGAGATTGCCGCCCAGGTCATGGAGAGGGCCTTCGACGACCTGGACGCGCCAGTGCGGCGGATCAACGGCGCGTTTGCGCCGACGCCCTTCAGCCCGGCGTTCACGAATCTCGTCCCCAGTGCGGCGTCGATCGCGCAGGCTGTGCGCGATCTGCTGGACGAGTGAGGCTCCCGACCGGACCACACCGAGTGGCCTCTGGCGGAACTGGCAGAGAACTGATAGAAAGGAGAGCGTACTGCACACCGTGCCACTCCGCTGGCAGTATGCGAGGGAGACATGCCTTTTGAAGTGGTGATGCCCCGGCTGGGATGGAACATGGAGAAAGGCGTCCTGGTCAAATGGAACAAGAAAGACGGAGAACTCGTTCAGGTAGGTGACATCCTCTTCGTGGTCGAGGCCGACAAAGCGACTCAGGAAGTCGAAGCGCTGGAGAGTGGGGTGCTCTACATTCCGCCCGACTCACCGCCTCCGGGCTCCGAAATGCCTGTGGGGACGTTGCTGGGCTACCTGCTCGAGCCTGGCGAAGAGGCACCAGCGGTATCACCGAAAGCCTCTCCGCCTCCGACAGCAGTGCCCCTGCCGCCGCCAATCCCCGAACGGCCTGCACCATCTACCGTCCCCGCCCGCCCCACCGGGCCGCTGCCACATATCAGCCCACGAGCGCGGCGGGTCGCTGGCGAACTGGGGGTCGACTGGGCGCTTCTGCAGGGCAGCGGCCGTACTGGACGGATCGTGGAACGCGATATCCGCCGCGCTACCGTAGCAGCACCAGTCATGCCGGTGAAGACAGAAATGCCCGCTCCTGAATCCGACGCCGCGCTTCGCGGCGTACCGCTTCCGCTCACGCAAGTGCGGCGGCTGACCGCGGAACGCATGGCCGCCAGCGCACATACGGTTGCAGCGGTGACGCTGACGACAGAGGTCGATGCCACGGAGCTCGTGCGCTTGCGCAAGCAACTGCAGAACGATCCTGAGGAGGGCGTGCCATCCTACAACGATCTGTTGACCAAATTGCTCGGCTACGTGCTGCTGGAGCATCCATACATGAATGTGCGGTTGGAGGTAGACGCCATCGTTCAGTACTCGACAGTGAACGTGGGTATCGCCGTGGACAGCGAACGCGGGCTAATAGTGCCAGTGTTGCGCGACGTGCAGACCAAACCATTGCTCCAGATCGTACGCGAATCGGCAGAATTGATCGACGCGGCCCGGACGGGCCGCGTCGACCCGGCGGACCTACGGGGCGGTACCATCACGATCACGAACCTGGGCATGTACGACATCGATGCTTTCACTCCAATCATCAATCTACCGGAATGTGCCATTCTAGGCGTTGGACGCATCCTGCCCAAACAGATGGTGATCGATGCGGATGCTGGGCGTGTCGCAATCCGGCACATGATGTTCCTCAGCCTGACGTTCGATCACCGGCTGGTGGACGGGGCACCGGCGGCTCGTTTCCTGCAGCGCATCAAGCAATATATCGAGCAGCCGTTTCTCTCGTTGCTTTCCTGCTCGCCGTCTCACACAGGGCTTTCCTGTCTCGCTGAGGGCAATGTTCGCTGACCAGTAGTCCAACGACGCTTGTAGAAGGGGGTCTCACCATGTCTCAGTTGAAAGTAGTGATCACCGATTTCACCGAGCCCGGTAATCGGTTCGAGGAGGAGGAATTCCAGTCCTCGGGGCTGGATATCCAGCTCGTGCGCCTGAACGAACGTTCGCCCGAAGCACTCATTCCTCTGCTCCGTGACGCCGACGGCCTTCTGGTGCAGTTCGCGCAGATCAACCGCCGCGTCATTGAGGCTCTCGACAGGTGTCGCGTCATCTCCCGCTATGGCATCGGAGTGGACATGATCGACCTGGACGCTGCAACACAGCACGGCCTGCCAGTGTGCAATGTGCCCGACTTCTGTATGGATGAGGTCAGTACCCACACGATCGGCTTCTTGTTGGCGCTTAACCGCCACATCTTCGCCCATCACCAGCATGTCCGTGCCGGGAAATGGGGGACGCACCCATTGGGTAACCCGCCGGCGCGTCTTGCGGAGCAAGTCCTGGGCGTGGTCGGGCTGGGTCACATTGGGAGCATCGTCGCGCGCAAAGCGGCGTGCCTGGGGTTGCAGGTGCTGGGCAGCGATCCGTACGTGACGGCGGAGCAGGCGCGGGAAGCCGGTGTCGAGTTGACGGGTTTGACCGAGCTGCTGCGCCGCTCAGACTACGTGACGCTGCACTGTCCGCTGAATTCCGAAACTCACCATCTGATCGGAACGGAACAACTCGCGCTGATGAAGCCCACAGCGTTCCTGATCAACATGGCACGAGGCCCCATCGTGGATCAGACTGCACTTTATCGTGCGCTGGTGGAGGGGGAGATTGCCGGTGCCGCGTTGGATGTCATGGAACAGGAGCCTCCCGCAGCCGATGATCCGTTCCTCCAACTGGACAATGTACTGATCACTCCGCACACATCGAGCTGGTCCGCCGAGTCGATCGTCCAATTGCGCCGGGACACCGCACGCAATGTGGTGGATTTCTTCCAGGGCAAGACGCCTCGCTCGGTGGTCAACAAGAAGGGATTGGGTGGGTCGGTGTGACCGCCAACGTGCCAGGCCGATAATCGGGCAGTCCGGCCAGCCTCCATCGCGATGTGGAGGATGGCCGGACCGTGTTCTTTCGGAATGCGTCCACTCCCTGGCACCGAGCGGGCCTGCTTGGAACAGCAGCGTCCACGGGTGGAGTCGGAGTGGCGGCCCCCGCCGGAGCGCCCCGCTCAGGACGGCCGCAGCGCTGCCTTGATCGCCGTCGCCAGCGCGCCCACCGCTGCCGGGGATTCGCCCGCAAGACGCACCAGCGCACTGCCGACCACGACGCCATCCGCCACCGAACCAACAAGCCGTGCCTGTTCTGCGTTGCCGATGCCGAATCCGACGACCACCGGTACGCCCGTCTCAGCACGGACCCGGCGGATCAGCGCGGTGAGGTACGCGGGGAGTCCCTGCCTTTCGCCCGTCACGCCGGTGACCGAAACCAGGTAGATGAACCCCTGCGCATGGTTCGTGACCCACGCGATGCGCTCCGGGGTGCTGGTCGGCGCCAGGAAGTAGATCAGCGCAAGCCCAGCCTCAGTGCACAACCGGTCGAAGTCCTCCGCTTCTTCGGGAGGCAGGTCGGGGACGATGAACCCGTCAACACCGGCAAGTGTGGCGGTATCGACCAATTCTTCCAGTCCATAGGCCAGCATCGGATTGAGATAACCCATCAGCAGGGCGGGGACCTCGATGCCCTCAGCACGCAATTGCCGGACCATCTCGATACAGCCGGCCAGAGTCGTTCCGTTTTCCAGTGATTTCTGCGTCGCCGCCTGAATCACCGGGCCGTCCGCCAGCGGATCGCTGAAAGGAACTCCCAGCTCCAGAATGTCGGCTCCTGCCTTTACCAACGTCCATATTACTTCCAGTCCGCCCTCGCGTGTCGGATAACCTAACACGGCATAAGGCATGAAGGCGGTCTCGTTGCGCTCAAATACGCGTGCAATTCGCTCCAAACCAGACATCATTCATCCTCCGTTTGCTTGCATGACTGTATCGAGGTCTTTGTCGCCACGCCCGGACAAGTTGCAGACGATCACCTGCTCTGTGCCCAGCTGCGGCGCGAGTTTGATCACTTCGGCCACGGCGTGAGACGATTCCAATGCCGGGATGATCCCTTCCAGCCGGCAAAGCAGGTTGAAGGCATCCAACGCTTCCGAATCCACGGCATAGGTGTAGCGGATCCGGCCACGGTCCCGGAGCAACGCATGTTCCGGCCCGACTGACGGGTAATCGAGGCCAGCGCTGATCGAATGGGTCTCCAGTATCTGCCCATCGTCATCCTGCAGCACGAAGGAGCGGGTGCCGTGCAATACGCCCGGCCTGCCGCGTCGCGTGTCGGAGAAACGGGCTGCGTGTTTGCCGGTTTCCACACCCTCTCCACCTGCCTCGACTCCGATCATCGCAACGTCTTCATCCGCAAGGAAGGGATGAAATAAGCCGATCGCATTAGACCCACCGCCCACACACGCGACCAACGCGTCGGGCAGCCGGTCTTCCGCTTCGAGAATCTGGGCACGGGCTTCCCGCCCGATGACGGTCTGGAAATCGCGCACGATAGTTGGGTACGGGTGGGGACCGAGCGCGGAACCGAGCAGGTAGTAGGTGTCATCGACGTGGGCCACCCAGTCACGGATCGCCTCGTTGACAGCGTCTTTGAGCGTCTGGCTGCCGGACGCCACCGGACGGACCTCTGCACCAAGCAGCTTCATGCGGAACACGTTTGGCTCTTGCCGTTTGATGTCCACGGTGCCCATGTAGACGATGCACGTCAGGCCCAGCAGCGCACAGGCTGTCGCGGTGCCTACGCCGTGTTGCCCGGCACCCGTTTCCGCGATGATGCGCTGCTTGCCCATACGCCGTGCCAACAGGGCCTGCCCCAGCGCATTGTTGATCTTGTGCGCGCCAGAGTGGGTCAGATCTTCGCGTTTCAGGTAGATTTTCGCCCCACCCAGGTGTTCCGTCAGGCGGCGGGCGTAGGTCAGTGGCGTGGGACGCCCCACATAGGTGTCGAGTAGATCGTCCAGCTCCTGTCGAAATGCGGGGTCTGATATTGCGTCCCGATATGCCTCTTCGAGTTCGTGCAGGGCGGGCATCAGTGTCTCCGGAACGAATTGTCCTCCGTAGGGGCCGAATTTGCCGTGGCTCTCCAGGACAACTTGAGTGGTCATGATGTTTCCTCCTTCGCGTAGAACAGGATCACCTGTTCGAGTTTTTGCCATTCATCACCTTTTGGACGGCGGCGATGAATGCGGCGATGGCCTGGTGGGATTTCCGCCCGGGCTCACTTTCGACACCGCTACTGACGTCCACACCCCACGGGTGTACCCGCTGGATGGCCGCAGCCACGTTCTGTGGCGTCAAACCGCCGGCCAGCAGGATGTTCCGCTGGCTGGCCACATGGGCCGCCAGCTCCCAATCTCCGATTTCACCTGTGCCTCCCGGTTTGTGTGCGCTGTAGGTATCGACGAGCAGGTCGGGCGGCGAGGTGCGCACGCCGAAATCCGCCAGGGCGTCGTCTGCCTCTGCGGCGGACCTGGGCCGGATCGCCCGAAATGCCCTTCCGCCGAGGGCGGAGACAACGGCTGGCGGTTCGTGGCCGTGCAATTGAGCCACATCCAGTGTACAGGTGTCGAGAACACTGCGAACCAGATCGACCGGTTCGTCCACGAACAATCCGACACAGAGCACCGTAGGGAATTCCCGCTTAAGCTCACGAATGACGGTGCGTGCGGTGAGCGGTTCGATGTAGCGCGGGCTCTTGGGATAGAACACGAACCCTAGCAGGTCGGCCCCTGCGCGGGCGGCGAAATGGACGTCCTCCGAATTCGTCAAGCCACAGATTTTGATTTTCGTCATGAGCCGCCTGCCTGTTCACGCCGGATCCCTGCCAGCATCCTGACTTGTGCGCCCGGATCTTGCGCGGTGACGAGCGATTCCCCGACCAAGACGGCGTCGATGCCCGCGGCACCGAGTCGCTCGACATCCGCACGAGAGTGTATACCGCTTTCTGCCACGAAAAATACCTCGGCGGGGACAGCGGGCCGCAACGCCAGACACGTGTCCAGGTTCACGGAGAAGTCGTGCAGGTTCCGGTTGTTCGCTCCGATCAGGCGGGACTTGCAGGCCAGCGCCCGCTCGACTTCCCCGCGATCGTGTGCTTCCAGCAGGGCCTGCATGCCCAGCGCATGGGTCAGCCCCAGCAGCTCGGCGAGCGCGGTGTCGGACAGCGCGGCGACGATCAACAGGAGCGCATCGGCACCGGCGGCACGGGCTTCGTATACCTGGTAAGCGTCGATCACGAAATCCTTGCGCAGGATGCCGAACGGAATACCGCTTGTTTCCCTGAAGTGGGCGATCTGCGCCAGATAGTCGAGGCTCCCCTGGAAGTAACGCGCTTCCGTCAACACGCTGATTCCGGTCGCACCGTTCTGCGCGTATGCCTCAGCCAGGCGGAGCGGGTCGAAATCGGGACAGAGCAACCCCTTGCTGGGCGAGGCTCTTTTGACCTCGGCAATGACCGCGACCTCCCCCTCGCGCCTCAGCAGGGCGGTGAAATCTCGCGGTGGTGGGGATGCCAGCGCCCGTGCCCGCATCTCGCTCGGGCTGATGCGTTCTTTCTGCTTGGGCAACGCTTCGGCCCGCTGGTACAGGATGATCTCGTCCAGAATCGTCATGTCGGGTACCTCCGGAGTCCAGTCCTATGAAGTTGGCAGCCCCTGCCTGTTGTGGGTATACCCCGCATGGAGCCATGCAACACCTGCCTGCGCATATTGCCCGGGCTTGACTTCTGAGTCCGCTGCATTGAGCTGCTCATGGCGTGCCATGCTGTTGTGAGTAGTCGATCAGGTGGTCAAGCGTCCGCATCGCGTTCCCTGAGTCGATGCTCTCCTGCGCTAGCTCGATCCCTTCTTTCAGGCCGGGCGCTTTTCCGGCGGCAACGAGCGCCGCTGCGGCGTTGAGAACCACTGTGTCGCGCTTGGCTCCCCCCAGTTGCCCTTCGAGAATGCTCCTGGTGATGCGTGCGTTCTCGAACGCGTCGCCTCCTGACAGCTCCGCTAGCTCAGCCAAATCGAAACCCAGCGTTTCGGGCTCGACGGTGTAAGTCCTGACCTGGCCCGCTTCGAGTGCGCTGACCCGGTTCGGGCCGGTCGTTGTCAGCTCGTCCATGCCTCCATGCCCGTGGACGACAAATGCCCCCTGGCTGCCGAGGTTGTTCAACACGCAGGCCAACGGCTCCGTCAGCCGGGCGTCGTACACGCCGAGCAACTGGCACTGCGCGCCTGCCGGGTTGGTCAACGGTCCCAGTACGTTGAATAGTGTGCGTACGCCCAGCTCGCGGCGCGGGCCGATCGCGTGCTTCATCGCCGGATGGAGCTTGGGCGCGAACAGGAAGCCGATCCCTACCGCGTCGATGGCTCCCGCGACCGCCTTCGGGGTGAGCTCCAGGTTGACGCCGAGCGCTTGCAGCACGTCGGCGCTACCACTCTTGCTCGAGATGGAGCGGTTGCCGTGTTTGGCGACGGGTTGCCCTGCTCCGGCGACGACGAAAGCCGCGGTTGTGCTGATGTTGAACGTCCCGATTCCGTCGCCGCCGGTGCCACACGTATCGACCAGGGCCTCGTGCCGTGTCGGGCGGACTGGAACCGCCGAACGGCGCATCGCCCGTGCGCTCCCGGCGATCTCCTCGACGGTTTCACCTTTCATACGCAAGGCTGTGAGGTACGCTCCGATTTGTGCAGGCGTGGCCTCGCCGTTCATGATCTGCACCATTACGACTTCGGCCTCCGCTTCGTTGAGGTCTTTGCCGGCGAGCAATTGGGCAATTGCCGCCTGGATGGTCAGGTCGCTGTCGGGAGAGGAATCGAGCGGCGACACGAAGACCGGACCGGTATCCTGACGCTGCTGCTTCTCGATGGACAGGAAATTGTGCAGCAGCTTGTGCCCGTGTTCGGTCAGGATAGACTCGGGATGGAACTGCAAACCGATCGTGGGGTACGCCACATGGTGTAAGGCCATCAGTTCTCCCTCTGGCGTGCGGGCGGAGATTGCCAGATCGTCGGGCAACGGTTCGGCAACCATCAGGGAATGGTAGCGCATGCCGGTGAACGGCGATGGAACGCCGCTGAAGATGCCCTTCCCATCGTGGTGGATGGGCGAGATCTTCCCGTGCATCAGACGCGTGGCTCCGCACACTTCGGCTCCGAATGCCTGCCCGATGGCCTGATGGCCCAGACAGATGCCGAGAATGGGGATCGTGCGGTGGAAATGTGCGATCACCGACAGCGAGATACCCGCATCGTCCGGAGTGCCCGGCCCGGGGGAGATGACGATGTGCGTTGGCGCGAGGCTTTCGATCGTCTCGATACTTATGGCGTCGTTCCGCGCCACTTGGATCTCGCAGCCCAGTTCCCCCAGATATTGCACCAGATTATAGGTAAACGAATCGTAGTTATCGATCACCAGAATCATGTTCAACCCTCCTTTTGCTGTTCACTCTGCTCGGCCAGGGTGACGGCAGCGGACAGCGCCCTGGCTTTGTGCAGCGTTTCCTGGTATTCCAGCGTGGGGTCGCTGTCGGCGACAGCCCCTCCCCCGGATTGAATGTAGGCGGTGTTCCCCTTCATCCAGATCGTACGGATAGTGATGCACGAGTCCAGGCTCCCGTTGTAACCCATGTACAGGATGGCGCCTGCATACGGTCCGCGCCGGGTACTCTCCAATTCCTCGATGATCTCCATCGCGCGCACCTTCGGCGCGCCGGTGACGGTCCCCGCCGGGAACGTGGCGCGCAGCAGGCCCAACGCATCTTGCCCCGCCTGGAGCTTGCCCTGCACGTGCGAGACGATGTGCATCACGTGGGAATATCGTTCGATGACGAAGGACTCCTTCAGGTGGACCGTACCGTACTCGCACACCCGCCCCAGGTCGTTTCGGCCCAAATCGACCAGCATGACGTGCTCCGCCCGTTCTTTTTCGTCCGCCAGCAGCTCGGTCGCCAGGGCGTCGTCTTCGGTCTTAGAGGTGCCGCGTCGCCGGGTTCCGGCGATTGGGCGCAATTCCGCCGTGTTGCTCGTGGGATCGTAGCGCACGTGCATTTCGGGGCTGGCGGCGATGATGTGCAGCGGGGGTGCATTGAACCCACCGGGGAAGCGCAGGAAGACCATATACGGCGATGGGTTCAGGCCGCGCAGTGTCCGGTAGATATTGAACGGGTGGGCCACGGTCCGGCGCGCCAAGCGCTGTGACGGAACCACCTGGAAGATGTCTCCAGCGGTGATGTATTCTTTGGCCTTCAGAACCCTTGCCTCATACTCCGCTTGCGTGACATTGGAGACGAACTCACCATTGCCGTGGCAGTCGGCGACCGTTGGCGGCAGTTCCGGCAATGGTGCGCGGAGACGGGCGACGATCTCTTCGATACGGGCTGTCGCGCGCCGGTATGCAGCCTGGGAGGTGTCCCGTTCCAGATTGGCGTTCGAGACGATCAGTAGGCGGTGACGTACGTGGTCGAAGACGACCACAGTGTCTGCGAACATCAAGGCTGCGTCGGGGACATCCTGCTCGTCTACCGCAGTGTCAGGAAGGTGTTCGAAGTAGCGGACCATGTCGTACGCCAGATAACCGACCGCCCCACCGATGAAGGGCGGAAGTTCCGGCAATCTCACCGGGGCATAAGCTGCCATCTCCTGCTTCAGCACCTCCAGCGGGTCCAGGTCGGGCGTCAGCGTTACCGTCCGGCTGTCGCCTCCCCGACTGATGAAGACGGAACCATTCCGGCTGCTAAACAGCACCTGGGGGCGTACGCCGATGAACGAATAGCGCGCGATCGTCTCACCACCGGTGACGGATTCCAGCAAGAAACTCGGACCTTCATCCTGCAGTTTCAGGTACACACTGACCGGTGTCTCCAGGTCCGCCGCTAACTCGCGGTACACCGGGATCATGTTACCCTGCGATGCCAGTTCTTCCATTCGTTCCAAAGTGGGTTGATACATCCTCACTTCCCTCCTTCCCCGTTCTGACGACATCTGACAACAAAAAAGACCTCTCGTCACCAAGGACGAGAGGTCTCGATTCGCTCCCGTGGTACCACCTTGCTTAGGTCAGCTCGATGTGCGGTGGAAACAAAAAAACCTATGTGTGAAACATAGGTCGATATGCACAACAAGCCAGCCTCACTCTACAGATACACGACAGGCAATCCACATGGATTTTCTGCCGGATACCCGGCTCCCAGCTAACGGTGGAGTCTCCGGTAACGTCTACTGAGCCTTGTGGCCGTTCGAGTTACGACTCACGGGGCCATTCGCTTCTGGCGCTCGTACCGGTTTCTCACCAACCACCGGCTCTCTGCACGTCGCTACACAAGGTACTATTCCCGATCTCAGTCTTTGTCCGCATATTCTACTGCATTCTTTTTACCACACTTTCCTCACCCTGTCAAATCTCTGACACCATCATCGCTGCGCCGGGCCTGACGTTCCTCGGCAGATCCCACGCCGGACCGAATCGTGGTAGATTGGCACCGTTTGGCACAGCGGATGTGCCCTCCAGCGTGCTTGTCACGTTGAAGAGAATTCAATAGCCTCACAATCCTGAAAACACCCAGCGCATAGCTCGAATTGGCATTCACCGTACGCTTGGGGTATAATACCTGACAGCCGACACAGGGTGCTTCGCGACCGGTCGCGCTCGGTAGACATGTCACCATTCCCTTTAGTTTCTTCTCGTTATCGTGCTGCAGTATGTGGCAATATCAGCGGTTGGACACAGGAGAGCTGTATGGGTGGCAAGCAGCTTCGCGGAATGTGGGTAATAGGCACTCTGATCCTGGCTCTCCTGAGCGCACAACTGGTGCAGTCCGCTTCGCGCGAGATCGAACCTCTTCTACCACCGCTCTTTGGACCAGTGCTCTTCAGCAGCGCTTTCGACCAAGACACGCGGCAACCCGTAGATGTGAACAGTATTTTCCCTGCCCAGACATCCAGCGTTTTCGCCTACTGGGCCTACTCCGGGGTCCGCGTCGGTCAGTCCTACACTTTTGAATGGTACCGTAACGGGACATTGCTTTCCAGTGGAGACGACACGTTCCGCAGTGCCCTGGGCTACGCATGGCACAAGTATGCACAACAAGGCGGCTGGCCCTTACGCCCGGGGATCTACGAGTTCGTCATTCGCGTAGACGGTCAGGTGGTCATCCACGAGCAATGCCTGATCAGCGGCGCGTATGTGGAGGGTGTCAGCGAACCGGCTTTCACATACGTCACGATGGGCAGTAATTTCGACGAACGTTCCTTGCAGCCATATAACACGGCGTGGCAGCTTCCCTACGGCATTACCCGGCTCTACGTGTACTGGCCTTTCAGCGGTCAGCCCCCGGACAGCACATATACGTACAAATGGCTGCTGAATGGCGAGCTGCTCACATCCGGTGAGGGCCATTTCACGACGTCTGCCGATTTCTCTTGGACATCGATCTACTACGCGAGTGGGGAACCACTGCCCCCAGGACGCTATCAGTTCGTGCTGGAAACAGGCGGGCAGGAGGTCCCTCTGCGCGACAACTATTGCACGGTCGTGAGTGAGAGTCCGTTCTTCGGGCCGGTGGCTTTCGCCACTGATTTCGATGACGACGCGCAGAAACCGGTCGATCCGGGCTCGGCCTTTCGTGGGACCGTCACCCGGCTCTATGCCTATTGGCCCTATAGCGGCGTGCGAGCGGAAGATACGTTCGACTACGCCTGGTATCACAACGGCGAGCGATTCCACGGCGGCCGGGGGACATTTGGGGCTGAGCATGGGTACGCCTGGCAGTGGATATTTCACGATGATGGCACACCGCTGCAACCGGGCCTGTACCAATTCTACGTGACGGTGAATGGCCGTACAGTCATAGCCAGGCAGGCTATCATCGAGGGTGACGGTGTCGAGTCGCAGTCGTCTCCGGACGCTGTTTCCCGGCCGGCCTTCGGTCCGCTGGTATTCAGCACGCTCTTTGACAGCGGCACGCAAACCCCGATCAATCCGGGGTGGCAATTCGAGTATGGTGCGAATGCGCTATATGGCTACTGGTCCTATCAGGATGTGCAAGTTGGTGACACATTCCATTACGAATGGTCGCACAACGGTCAGTTCTTCAGTGGAGGTGAGGATACTTTCAAACAAACAGCCGGATCTGCCTGGCAATGGGCAGTGCGGCCTGACGCTGCGGCGCTGGACCCTGGAAATTATCAATTGTCTATCACGGTGAACGGCGACACCGTACTTGCCGATACCTGCATTATCCTGATGCCACACCGCCCCGAGTCCGGTCCGTACGGCTATGGGTATTAGACGGCTGCCAGCTGTCGGGCCTGTCAAAGTCAGACTGGGTTACTGCAACTGCTTCTGTGGTGAACGTTGAATCGCGTATGGTCAAGAGAGGAGGAATGTCATGAAGAACGTAGTCTACCTGTTGGTAATTGTCAGCCTGCTCTGTACGGGATTCCTTCCCGCTGCAGCGACTGTATATGCACAACAATCGGGCGGAGCTTACACAACTCCGATCCCTCTCGAGGTCCCGGATACCTGGACAGTGTACGAAGACGCCGGTGGTGCCTGGTGGCTGAAACGCCCGGCCGAGTGGGCGGTCAAGTCCAGCGTCCCGGGGGAGGTGGATTTCGAGTGGGGTACGTTCAGTACGCTGAACGTTATAGTCGAAGATAATCAGATGCCCATTCCCTTCGATAACTGGTTGGCACTCGACCTGATCGGACAGGGCGTTGTGCAGGGACTGGTGGACCAACCGGGCATGAAGCTGACGGAGACGGGACGCTGGTTCCGCGGTGTCTTCGGCCTGTTCTTCGCGCTGGAAACCACCGAGCCTCAGTTGGGCCTCACGATTCCGCTCGTCGTCGTGGTGTTCCCCTTCGGTGACAAGCAACTGGTCAGAGCCACTTTCACCGTATTCGCTGAGGACGACAAGAACACTGTCGGTGCGTTGTTGTCTTCGATCACCACCGGACGGGCACCGGCTACGGCTGCCGTCGAGGGTGGCGGGCAGCAGACAGGTGGAGGTGCCGGTTTCCTGGGAATTGGCCGCCCGACGGAACAGGCACCTGTGCCAACGACCGCAGTAGTCACCGGTCCGCAGTTCGGTCCCCTCGTGTTTGCCGAGGACGTGGATGCTAACGGGCAGCCGATTCGCCCCGCAAACTCGTTCCCGGCTGGGGTCACCGCCGTTCACGCCGTCTTTGCTTACAGCGGCATGACGGACGGAATCGAATATACGGTGTCGTGGTATATGAACGACATGGAAGTGTTTTCTGAGGTCTACGCCTGGGACCTGGGCCCGCAGGGGACCGGTGCATCAGTCGTGTTATCGAACTCCGCTGGGTTTCCGGCGGGTGAATACGGTGCGAAGTTGCTGATCGGCGGGCAAGTGATCCGGGAGGGGACCTTCAGTGTTGGCGAAGGCGGCCCCGTGGCGCTCGCAACACCTGCTATTCTCGAGCTGGGGACGCCGATGCAGTTGGAACAGCCCACGCTCTCGGTCCCATTGGTGACACCGATGCAGTTGGCGCAGCCCACGCTCTCGATCCCACAGGTAACGCCGATGCAGCTGGAACAGCCCACGCTCTCAATCCCACAGGTGACGCCGATGCAGTTGGAGCAGCCCACGCTGCAGGTGCCCGCAGACACGCCGGCACCGCTGTCCCCACCCACCCCCGAACCTCGCGGCAGATCGGCGCAGGGCAAGATCGTCTTCACCCAGTTCGATGGTGATGTGCCCAGCCTGTGGGTCATGAATGTGGACGGTAGCGGCAAAGCCCCGTTGACGAACGCCGATCATGCCAGCGACCCATCGTGGTCACCGGATGGGACGAGTATCATCTTTTCCGGTTGGGATGGCAATCCCAGAGGGGGTAGCGGCATCTATACGATGGATGCAGATGGCAGCAACGTGAAGCAGATCTGGAACGAAGGCTCCGCCTCCTACCTGGATTGGTCTTCCCCGGGCCGGTATATCGCACTGACCAGTATCGTTGCTGGCACCGGAAACAGGCGCTTAGGCATCTATGATGACAGAGAGGGTAAGTGGACGGACATCGGACCCGGTGAACAGGCCAGTTTCTCTCCGGACGGCGAGCGGTTGGTGACCAAGTCCTGTGTTGGTGGCGATTGTGGTCTGTACATTATGAACCGCGATGGCAGCAACAAATGGCGGCTCACTATGGAAGGAAGCGATGCGATGCCCGCCTGGTCCCCCTCAGGCGATCGGATCGCCTATTCCAGCCAGCGCAGTGGTGACTGGGACATCTGGGTGGTCAACGCAGATGGCAGCGGAAACACGCAGCTCACCACCGACCCCAACATCGATGCCATGCCGGTCTGGCTGCCGGATAGCAGTGGGATCGTGTTCCGTTCCGCACGGGGTGGCTCCTGGGGAATCTGGGCGATGGATGCCGACGGCGGCAACCCGGTCAAACTGGCAGACTCGTCGGCCGGCAACGATTGGGGACGTGCGCGGCTGGATGTGAAATAGGCATTGCGATTGACCGCGTCCTCTCCGCGCTTTGAGAGAGAGGGCTTGTCTGTTGCGTCCACAATCCGGCGGCAGAGGTGACACGCCCTGCCGCCGGATTGGGCTGCTCGCACGATGTACGGCCCGCAGGGCGGTTCCGCCTTGCCCGGCGGTTGACATTCTGCAGATTGGCACAGTTTGCCAGGAACCCTTCTCTTTTTTGCCCGTCCAGACCTGCCCACAGATCCTGGAAGTCTCCATCGGGGCAGGCACTTGCGCTCAATTCCCAATTGATATAGAATGCACAAGCAGTTCGATTTTGGCGAAACTTCACCAGACAAAGCATCAGCGAGGACAAAGATGGATGTACAAGATCCGCGAATTCTCAGATTGCGCGCTATGCGTGAGAAATCCCTTGGGGGAGGCGGCCCCGCCCGCATCGTCAGACAGCACGCCAGAGGTAAGCTGACCGCTCGTGAACGGATCGAGCAACTGCTCGATCGAGACACGTTCCACGAATTGGATCGATTCGTTGTCGATCAGCGTGGCGAGTGCGAGATCGACACCGAGGAGTATTTGGGCGAGGGTGTCGTGAGTGGGCAGGGCGAAATCGACGGACGCCCGGTGTACGTCTACGCGCAGGATTTCACCATTCACGGTGGGACCCTCAGTGAAATGCACAGCCGGCGAATCTGCCAGGTGTTGGATTTGGCGGCGCACAGCGGGACGCCGGTGGTCGGCTTGATCGATTCGGGGGGTGCGCGCATCCAGCAGGGGGTCAAGACGTTGGGGGGATACGCTGATATCTTCCGGCGCAATGCGCAATACTCAGGGATCATGCCGCAGATCAGCCTGGTTCTGGGCCCGTGTGTCGGTGGCGCCGCCTATTCGCCTGCGCTGACGGATTGCATCATCATGGTCGAACGGCAGTCCTTCATGTTCCTGACTGCGCCAGATGTCATCAAAGCGGTCACAGGGGAAGAGATCGGGATCGAAAACCTGGGCGGAGCTGAGGTGCATTCGGAGCTCAGCGGCACGGCGCACCTGACGGCCTCGACGGAACAAGACGCGCTCCAGTTGTGCCGGCGTCTCCTGAGTTACCTGCCGGCGAACCACCTTGAGAACCCACCATACGTGCAGCCAACCGATCAACCCAACCGTATGGAGGACGTGCTGAACACCATGGTGCCGCTGGATGCGACGAAGCCATACAGCATGCATGAGGTGATTGAGCGGATTATCGACGTGGACTCGTTTCTCGAGCAACAGCCGGGTTGGGCGCAGAACGTCATCGTCGGCCTGGGCCGTCTCGATGGGTACAGTGTGGGCCTGATCGCACAGGAACCGAGCATGATGACCGGTGTGCTCGATCTGGATGCCGCGGACAAGATCGCCCGTTTCGTGCGCTTCTGTGATTGCTTCAATATTCCGCTGCTGACTTTCGTCGATTCGCCGGGGTTCTTGCCCGGGGTCGACCAGGAACACCGGGGCGTCATCCGCCATGCGGCCAAAATCCTGTACGCTTATTCCGAGGCCACTGTCCCCAAGATCTCGATCATCACCCGGCGTGCCTATGGCGGCGCGTACATCGCCATGAGTAGCAAATATCTTGGCACAGACCTGAACTACGCCTGGCCCAGCGCGGAGGTTGCCGTGATGGGCGCGGAAGGGGCGGTCAGCGTCCTCTACGGAGAACAGATTGCCGTGGCGGATGATCCTGAAGCAGAGGAAAAGCGTTTGGTCGAGGAATACCGTGCCCGTTTCAACAACCCCTATCACGCTGCCAGCATGGGCTATGTGGACGATATCATCGAGCCGCGCGAGACTCGGCCAAAGCTAATCGCTGCGCTGAAGACATTGCGTAACAAATATGCGGTGCGTCTGCCGCGCAAACACGGCAATATGCCCGTCTGAGAGGAGATCGCCCTGCTATGCTGGACAACTTGAGCCTCGCTCTACAGATTTCCGCCATCGGCATGGGGCTGGTGTTTGCGACTATCCTGTTGTTGTGGGGAGGGATTGCATTGCTGGTGCGGGTCACCAGGGACAAAGTTCCTGCCCCAGCCATCACGGCGCCGCTGGTGTTGGGCGAAGAGCAGCCCGTGTCCGTACGTGAACTCAAGCGGCGCGTGGCAGCCACAGCAGTGGCTGTGGCGCTTGCACAGCGCGGCGCGCAGCCGGGGCACAGTTTCGTTCCCCAGGCCGGACAGACAATCAGTCCGTGGCAGGCTGTTCTACGCGCCGGACAAATCGAACCACGAGGTCGAACACGATGAAATACAGAATAACGGTTGAAGGTGAAGCATTCGAAGTGGAAGTAGATGACCCGTCGGCTCGCCCGGTCATTGCCATCGTTAACGGCGAGCGTTTCGAGGTCTGGCCCGAGACAACACCCGTTTCTCCGGCGAACGCAACAGCCCATCAGGATATCGCGCCGGCCCTGCCAGTCGATGTGACGCCGCGGCCATCCGTGATGACACCATTGCCCGGCGAGATCGACTATGACCTCGCTACCGGCACGGGTTCGGTGGGCAAAAACCGCTCGCAATCGGTTCTGGCGCCTATTCCCGGCACGGTCGTTGCGATATCCGTCAAGCCCGGCGATGCGGTTATGGTCGGTCAGGAATTGTGTGTGCTCGATGCCATGAAGATGGAAAGCCCGATCCGCGCTTCGCGCCCCGGAAACATCGCGCGTATTCACGTATCGGAAGGGGAAAACGTCAAACACCACCAACTGCTGATGGAGTATGCTGATTGACTCGGCCCATCTCAGGATGATTCCCTACGGCAGGAGACCGTTGCATGGATTTATCTCAACTCGTTCCTGAACTGCTTCAGGGTTTTACACATTTCACACTGGGCAATGCCATCATGCTCGTGGTCGGCGGTATCCTGGTGGCACTGGCTGTAATCAAGGAATATGAGCCTGTTCTTTTGCTCCCCATCGGGTTTGGCTGCATCCTGGCCAATATCCCGTTGACTGGCATGGAGACGGAGCATGGCCTGTTTGGCGTGCTGTACCGGGCTGGGATTGAGACCGAGCTGTTCCCGCTGTTGATTTTCATCGGCGTGGGCGCGATGATCGATTTCAGTCCACTGCTGTCCCAGCCCAAGATGGTGCTGCTGGGTGCAGCCGGCCAATTCGGAATCTTCGGGACATTGATTCTGGCGACACTGCTGGGATTTCCGCTAAACCAGGCCGCCACGATCGGCGTGATTGGAGCGATCGATGGCCCGACGTCCATCTTCGTCGCGACCATTTTGGCGCCGGAGATTCTGGCCCCCATCGCTGTTGCGGCGTACTCCTACATGAGCCTCATCCCGATCATTCAGCCGCCGATCATGAAGCTGATGACGACAAAAAAGGAGCGTCTCATCCGCATGGAGTATGCTCCTCGACCTGTCTCGCGCAAGGCACTGGTGCTGTTTCCCATCGTGTCGACGTTGCTGATCGGGCTGTTGGTCCCTGCGGCGACACCGCTGATCAGCATGCTCATGTTGGGCAACTTGCTGCGCGAGAGCCGGGTCGTCGAGCGCCTGAACCAGGCGGCACAGAACGAAATCATCAACATCGCCACGCTGTTCCTGGGCTTGACCATCGGTTCGACGATGGGCGCGGCGTCTTTCCTGAATTGGCAAACAATTGGGATACTCGTCTTGGGGTTGCTTGCATTTGTCCTGGATACCGTCGCCGGTCTCGCGTTTGGGAAGCTGATGTCTGCTCTCAGCAGAGGTTCAATCAACCCGCTGATCGGCGCAGCCGGCATCAGCGCGTTTCCGATGGCGGGACGGCTGGCGGCCCGCATCGCGCAGGAAGAGGATTTCGAGAACTTCATTCTGATGCACGCGATGGGCGCCAACACCGCCGGACAATTGGGCAGTGTCATGGCTGGCGGAGTCTTGCTTTCTCTGGTCACAGGATTGATGTGAAATGCACGAACAGCGTGAAAACGTGCCAACTGAGGGTGGAGACGATCGGGAACGTGCGACAGGACGATCGCTGTCTCCCGAGACATCCGTCCTGGACCTGGCCTCCGCGATCAGTAATGTTCTCAGTTCCGTGGACCAGGGCCCGGCGATTGGCCGCGTGGCAGACCTGCGTGACAGCCATCCTGGGGCGTCTACCGATGAACTCGTCCGCATTCTGATCAAAAAGAAGTGTCAGCAAACCGGCGCAGTTGGCGCTGCTACATCCGGCACGGCACTCGTGCCGGGGATCGGCACGCTGACGGCGTTGACACTGGGTGCTGTGGCTGACATCACTGTGGCGTTCAGGCTGCAAGCCGAGCTCGTGTTGGAAATTGCCGCCGCGCATGGGCGGCTGTTGACCGAAGAGGAGAAGCAGCGCGCCATTCTGCTCGTGACCGGACTCAGTGCCGGAGCCAATCAACTGCTCACCCGGACCGGCGGGAAGGTCTCCGTCGAGGTCAGCGAGCGGATGGCGCAGAAATGGCTCGCCAGGGTGCTGCCGGTAATCGGTGTTGCCCTTTCCGCCGGCACCAACGTTCTCGCGACTTACCTCATCGGGCAGCGTGCCCACGCTTATTTCGGTCTGGGTCCGGAGCAGATGAAAGACTGGAAGGAAGGTCTGCGTGCGATCACCGGTGTAGACGAGCGGAAGATCGCGCATTGGTTGGCGTCACCCTCGGTTACACAAACGAGCAAGGCCGCCGGGAAGGCCATCACTTCCGGTAGTCGAAAAGCGGCCAATGCTGTCATCGCTGCCAGTCATGGCGTCCAGAAAGGTCTTGGCGGGCTCGTTCAATTTGGACAAGGAGTTGCGTCTTCGCTGTCCTTGCGGCGGCGGAGGAAATCCCGCAGGAAAACACTTCCGGATGCAGACTGAGTGCTGCGCTGGAGTTGTGTGGTGATCGACTGCGCTCATGAGATGCTCTCGCCTGGTGCGGAGGCACGCGCCGGTCTCAGGATCTGCCACAAGGACAGGAGTTCTGTCCACGTGACGACGCGCGAAAGAAGTAAAATACCGGCATAGCCTCCCAGGAAAGCCAGATACAGGACGGCGTTGCCGCTCAATGACGATTTCAACCAGACGAGGGGCAGGAAAAATATGCTCAACCCGCATGCCAACAGCCACTCTCTGAGCGAATAACGTACGAATTTCTGCGCCTGCCACGTGATGTAACATGCGTATGCCGCCACCGCACATAACATGCCGATACACGTGCCGAGTGCGCCGAGCGGGCGTGTGAGCACCACGCCTAGTGTCCAGAATGTCGCCA
>Ga0068714_10003073_pt1 | contig 20305 bp, 18 predicted proteins | sample MTBNYHSulfiMetaG_FD_62988 | JGI IMG/M metagenome (GOLD analysis project Ga0068714, IMG submission 62988) | Enrichment culture microbial communities from rom New York Harbor, USA that are MTBE-degrading - MTBE-NYH (New York Harbor Sulfidogenic)... | ecosystem: Environmental > Aquatic > Marine >... | reverse complement strand
GCCTCTTGACCCCACTCTCCACGTTGAGGACGCGGAGATGTCACGACGAGGCCGAGATGAGAGAGGGAGGCGCAGAGCCAGCCACCCGCCCGTTCAACCCAGAGGCGCAGAGGCGCGGAGACGCAGAGAACGCGAGCGCGCACCCACCCATGTCATCCCGAACGTGAGCGAAGCGAGCGGAGGGATCTCCCTCGACCGGGGCAGATCCCTCCGCCCCCCTCGCTGCCGCTCGGGGTCGCGTTCGGGATGACACGTGGGTTGAGGTGCGCGCCGTCGGCCCTGGCCTCATGGGCCGGCGCGCACTCTCGTCCAGACGGCACGGACAGCGGCATGCACGCCCCCGATTCTGGCCCCGCTCCCCGCCACCCGAGCCCCGCCGCCTGCGGCCCGCCGCCCGTCATCCGGGAGCGGTCGGCCGGCGGCAGGCAGCGGGACCAGGATCGGGAGCTGGCGCGGGCTGGTGTCCGGGGCGCCTGGGCGGGGCAGCGTGCTGGCTCATGAGAACCGAGTAGGCGGCCAGCGGCCGCACCCTCGGCAACCGCCGTCAACTCCTCGAAGGCGCCTACGCCGAGAACCAAGAGGTCCAGAGCGACCTCCTCCTGCTGCGGTCGCGCGGCATCCCGGTTCCGGTCGCCATCGTTGCCGAGGCAGACCGGCTCGACGGGCTCATCTGCGGGTTGCTGCGGGCTCAAGGACCGAGCCGGCAGGGCGGCGTTCCCCAACGAAGGTCGACTGTTAGTCCCCAGAACCAGTGCCCCGAAGGGGCATGACACCGCTCGCGACGAAGGCCGGCGAGCGCTGCGCGCTACGTCCCGATCCTCGTCACCGCCACCAGGGGGCCGTCGACGCTGGCGGGGCTGCGCAGGTCGATTCGCCCCTCGACGCACCACAGGTTCTCCTCTTCGGGGTCGACCAGCACCTGCACGACCTTCCACTGCCGCTCGCCGTCGGGGGTGAGCTGGGTCTTGTCCGCCAGCCGCGCCCGGTGGTCGAAGACCAGGTTGCCGAAGCGCTCGAAGAACGGCGCCGTCGCGCGCTCGAGCGACTCGGCGGTCCAGTGGGTGTCCGGGTCGGCCGGGTCCGAACGGATCGTGGCCGCCGCCTCCTCGAAGTCGCGCCGCGCCAGGCTCGCAGCCAGCTGGTGCAGCTCGGCCCGGACCCGGGCGTTGAACGCGCGCGGGTTGCCGAGCAGCTCCTCCCAGGCCAGGATGCGGTGGGCCTCGCGGGAGTCCTCCGCTTCCCTGGACAGGATCAGCTCGGGGTGGGCGAGGGACTCCCACTCCTCGATCAGGCTGGTGTCGACCCGCTCGATCATCGCCCGCAGGAAGCCGACGACGTCCCACACCGCCTCGTCCTTGGCCCAGTCGGGGACGTTCTGGTGGAGGGTCTTGTACAGCTGCGACAGGTAGCGCAGCAGGATCCCCTCCGACCGCTGCAGGCCGTACCGCCGGATGTACTCGGCGAAGGGCAGGAACTCCTCGACCATCTCGCGGCCGATGGACTTCGGCTTGAGCAGGTCCACGCTCACCCAGGGGTGGACCTCGCGGAAGCGCTCGAAGGCGTCCCAGATGAGCTCCGCCGACGGCTGCGGGTGGGTCACCTCGTCGAGCCGCGCCACCCGCTCCTCGTAGGACACGCCGTCCGCCTTGAGCTGCGCGATCAGCTCCCCTTTGAGCTTGTCCACCTGCCTGCGGAGGATCACCTCGGGGCTTTCGAGCACCGCCTCGGTGAGGCTCAACAGGTCGAGGGCGTAGGTGGGGCTCGTCGGCTCGAGGCGGCCGATGGCCTCCACCAGGAACAGGGACAGGTTGTGGAACAGGGAGAAGTTGACCTGCAGCTCCGAGTCCACCACCACCCAGCGGTAGCTCGAGGCCGTGTCCTTCTCCATCCGGATGATCCCGGCCCGGTACAGGGAGCGCGACAGCTGGGCCGCCTGAGAGATCAGGCGAGCCTTGGTCCCGTCGTCCTCGTGGCAGTCGCGGACGAGCTCCCGCAGGGAGGCGAAGTTGCCGGCCTCCGGGTCGTTGCGCTCGGCGTCCCGCTGGAGCAGGTCGAGGATCATCCCCTGGGTCAAGCGGAAGCGGGACCTGAGCGGCTCGGGGGGGCTGGTCGCGAGCCGGTCGAAGGTCTCCCGCGTCCACGACGGGGTGCCGGGCTCCGGCTGCTTGACCGAGATCTTGCGCAGCTTCTTGGGGTCGCCGCCCGCCTTGCGCTCGGCCACCAGTCGTTCGATGACGTGGGGCGGCGCCTGGCACACCACCCAGCCCCGGTCGTCGAATCCCTTGCGACCGGCGCGGCCCGCCACCTGCTTGAAGTCGCGGACCTTCATCAGGGCGACCTTGCGGCCGTCGAACCGGGCCAGGCCGGTGAACAGGACGGTGCGGATGGGGATGTTCACCCCCACGCCCAGGGTGTCGGTGCCGGACACGACCTTCAGGAGGCCCTGCTGGGCCAGTTGCTCCACTGCAAGCCGGTAGCGGGGCAGCAGCCCGGCGTGGTGGACGCCGATGCCGAACGAGAGGAACCGCCGGAACTCACGGCCGTAGGGGGTGTCGAAGCGAGTCCCTTTGAGCTCCTCCGCGATCCGGTCCCGCTCCTCGCGGGAGGTGAGCTGCATGCTGGTCAGGCTCTGGGCGAGCTCGGCGCAGTCCCGCTGGGTGAAGTTGACGACGTAGACCGGGACCCGGTTGCCGTCCGCGAGCCAGTCGACGGTCTCGTGCAGCGGGGTCTCCCGGAACTCGAGCTCGAGCGGCACCGGCCGCACCGCGGAGGTGACCACCGCCACCTCCCGCCCGGTCCGCTTCTCCACCCGGGAGGCGATGGCGGTCATGTCCCCCAGGGTCGCCGACATGAGCAGGAACTGGGTCCTGGGCAGGGTGATCAGCGGCACCTGCCAGGCCACCCCCCGCTCGGGGTCGGCGTAGTAGTGGAACTCGTCCATCACCACGTAGGGGGCGTCGAGGTCCTCGCCGCGACGCAGGGCGAGGTTGGCGAGCACCTCGGCGGTGCAGCAGACCACCGGCGCGTCCGGGTTGATGCTGGCGTCGCCGGTCAGCATGCCGACGTTGTCGGCCCCCAGCTCCGCGCACAGGGCGAAGAACTTCTCGCTGGCCAGGGCCTTGATCGGCGAGGTGTAGAACGAGGTCCGCCCCTCGCACAGCCCCTTGAAGTGGAGCCCCAGCGCCACCAGCGATTTGCCCGAGCCGGTGGGGGTGGACAGCACGACGTGGCGGCCGGCGTAGAGCTCGAGGAGGGCCTCCTCCTGGGCCGGGTAGAGGTCGAGGCCGATGCCGGCGACGTAGTCTAAGAACCGCTCCAGGGCCAGGTCGGCGTCATCGGTCACCGCCTCTGGGATCAGGCTTTCCAGGCGCGAGCGTTCGTCCGTCACCGGCCGTCAGCCCCGGGTCGAAGGGGTCGTGGCCAGGTCGGCCTCGAGGTAGCGGTAGGCCGGGGTCAGCTCCCCCCGGTGGACGATCACCGCCCGCTTGAGCTCCGGCGGCAGGGCGAGGTCGGAGAAGTCGCGGCCGAAGTCGGCCGCCGCCAGGGCCGGGATGTACGGCATGAGGATGTTGCTGAAAGCCTCCGAGGCGTCGCGGGGGAGCTCGGCCGGCAGGATGTCCACCGCCAGGACCACCGGCCCGCGGCCGGCCACGCCCGAGGTCACCTCGCCGCTGTCGGGGTCCCAGACGTAGACCGGGTCGCCGGGGTCGGTGGCGCGGACGGTGCACTCCACGCTCCCCTCGATGTCGCATGAGAGGTCGCCGATGACCCGCAAGCGGGGCGGGTGGGGCCGCGCCCACAGGGCGCGGAGGTGGTCGAGCTTCACCAGGCGGGAGTAGCGGTGGTCCCAGTAGTTGCAGTTGACCAGTACGGTGAGGTGCTCGAGGTGGGGGGCGAAGCAGCCCCGGTACCGGCCGGGGTGGGCGTAGTAGTCCTCGAGGTCGAACGTGTGGTCCGCCTCCCGCGGCCGGACCACGTGCCGTTCCTGGTAGGTGACCTGGAAGATGCCCGAGGGGGACGGGATGCGCCCAGTCGACGCGTCGGCCACCTGCTCCGGCGTGATCTCAGTGGTGGGCAGCTCGGCGAGGATCTCGCGTACTCCGCGGGCCACGTTGCCGTAGCCGGTGATGCCGACAATGAGGGGGGCGAGCCCGGCCGGGAGCCCACGGGCGAGGACCGCCTCGCCCGCTTTCCGGATCGCGGCCTGGGCTTCGGCAAGGCTGTCATAGCCGTGGGCCGGCTTGAGCTCCGCGAAGGGGGTGTCGGTCCCTTCCCAGGCGAGGCGCTGGCCGAAGGCCCACAGGGCGTCGATCATGCCCGCGAGGCCGGCGAAGCGGCCGAAGAAGATCAGCCGGCGGCCCGTGTCGTCGCAGACCTTCTCGTAGTCGACCAGGGTGCAGCCGAGCTCGAGCAGGCGCGCGAGCATCGGCATGTTGTAACGCTGCCCCTTGATGACGTGGGAGAAGAACAGGTAGGCGGTGCGGGGCTCGAGCAGGTGGGTGGGGATCTCCTTGATCCCCAGGACCACCTGGGCGGTGGACAGGTCGTCGCTGACGATCGCACCGGCGCGGACGAACTCCTTGTCGGGGAACACCCGCCGCGCCGAGGGCTGGACCACCACCTCGAGGCCGCGGTCCCGGGTCAGCCTCCGGATCGCCTGTGGCACCAGCGGCGAGCGGCGCTCCCACGGCCCCTTGGTCTCGCGGCGGATCCCGATCCGGTTGGCCACGTTCCACCTCCGGCCGGCCAGGGTACCCCGGCAGCCGGGTCGGGGCAACCTCCTCACCGAATCGGGGCCGTTGCTGCAGCGCAGTCTGAGCTGGGTGGTGGGGGGTTGTCACCCCGGGCAGAGCCAGCGGTGACGGGGATGGCGGTGCCGTCACGGAGGCGGCTCGGCTGTTTTCGTCCCACGGGCAGGGGCAGGGAGCAGAGGACAGCGACAGCGGCAGGGTTAGTGACAGGGGCAGCGGCAGGGTCAGCGACAGCGAGCAGCGGTGGGGCTGACCGTGGCGCGGTCGGCATGGTCACCTCCGGGTCGTCCATGCCGCTTTGCGGGTAGCTGCCGGGGCGGTCGGCGTCAAGGGCGAGCCGGCCTCCGGCCGGTCGCTTCGCGACCCTTGACCCCGACCGCCCCGGCAGCACAGGGGACTCGCGCCATGAACGACCCGGAGGTGACCATGCTCGAGCCCCCCGCAAAGCAGCTCATCGCCCTCACCACCGCCCTCGAGGTCGCGGGCCTCGCCCTCACTCTCGCCCGGAGGGTCCCGCCCCCGCTCACGAGCCTCGCCGACCAGGTGGTCAGATCCGCGAGCTCGGTCGCGGCCAACCTCTCGGAAGGGCACGGTCGCTCCGGTCGAGATCGCCTCCACCACTGGCGGATCGCCTATGCCTCGGCCAAAGAGGTCGACACCCACCTCCGCCTGCTGGTCGGAGCGGGAGCGGTCGACGCCGGGCGCGCCCGTGCGGCCCTCGACCTCTTCGATCAGGTGCGCGCCATGACCTGGCGGCTGCTGCATCCGAGGGCGTGAGCGCTCACCCCGGAACGCGGCCCCAACGACGCTGCCTCTGCCCCTGTCCCCGCCGCTGCCGCTGAGCCTGTCCCTGCCGCTGTCCCTGTCACGGCCGCTGGTGCGACGCGAACCGCTCCATCGGGCGTCGACCGCTCGACAGAACCACATCGCAATGGCCTCCCCCCATCCGCGCGGGTGCTGTCCCGCGATCTGGGCGGAGAGCGCTCCCGACGCTCATGTGGTGGCGCCCGTATCCCCTTCGAGGAGAGATTGTGGCGTCATCGCTGGGGTGGTCCGAGGTCTCGAGCGCACGCAAGGGGGAGCTCCTGGAGGCGATCTGCGACGGGCGGGCGACCCGCGGGCCGGTCCACGTCGAGCTGGACCTCACCGACCGCTGCAACGCCGCCTGCTCCTTCTGCAACCAGCAGGACCTGCGGACGCGGCGCGAGCTGCCGCTCGCCAGGGTCGTGGAGCTGGTGGACGAGCTCGCGGTCGCCGGGTTGCGGGCGGTCCGCCTGTCGGGCGGGGGGGACCCGCTGGTGCACCGCGACATCGCCGCGGTGCTCGACCACCTGGCCGGGCGTGGGGTGGTGGTCGACAACGTCACGACCAACGGCATCGCCCTCGACGCCGGCGTCGCCCGGCGCCTCGTCCGCCAGCGGGCGCGCGAGCTCATCGTCTCGCTGAACACCGTCGGCGCTGACGACCACCGCCGCCTGATGGGGGTCGGGGGGCGCTACCAGCGGGTGCTGGACAACGTCCGGCGGCTGGTCGCGGAGCGCGGGGACGCCCGGCTGCCCGCGGTGGTGGTCCAGTTCCTCCTCGACCGGGACAACCTCCCGCTGCTGCCCGACATGGTCGCCCTGGCCGAGGACCTCGGCGTCGACCGGGCGGCGGTGAACGTGATCCTCCAGGTCCCGAACGGGCGCGTCGACGCGGCGCGGCTCCTGGGTCCGGCCGACGTGGACGCGGTCCGACCCCACCTGCGCGCGGCGCTCGAACGGGACCGCGACCGCGGGCGGCTGCAGGTGTGCTTCCCCTTCCCGTCGTGGAACGTGATGCTGGCTGAGCTCGAGGCCGAGCTGGGCCTGGAGGTGTGGAGCGGGTTCGAGACGGCGCCGTCGTTTGGTGACGCCAACGGCCAGTGCTTCTTTTCGTGGTACTCGGCGGCCATCTCCGCCACCGGCGCGGTCTACCCCTGCTGCATGCTCCTGAACCCGACCAGCCGGCCCCTGGGCAGCGTCGCCGAGGGGAGCTTCCTCGCCCTGTGGCACGGGCGTGCCTTCGCACGGATGCGAACCGAGCAGCGCGACGTGCTCCTGACCGGGGGCCGGATCGCCTACCGGCCGGGGCGGTTCGAGGTCCTCGACCGGGCCTGCGTCGAGCCCCACCGCTGCGGGCTGAAGACCCTGTTCTTCCGCGGCGACGAGAGCTTCTACCGCGCCCTCGCCGTGGCGCTCGAGCCGATCCGGCGACGGGAGGTGGGGTGGCTCGGGGTGCCGCCGCAGGTCCTGCGGCGGGCCGAGGTGGCGGCCAGCTCCAGCCGCCTGTTCCGGGGGGTCTACCGCCGGGTCAGCCACGCCTCCCTCGGCCTGCGCCAGCAGCTGCGCGATCGCTACGGCGTGAGCCTGTTCGCGGGGTAGACGCCCAGCGTCCTGCCGGGAGGAGCTCGGTGAAGGCGTAGGGGCTTGCGCGCCTCAACCAGACTGAGCATCGTGCTCCATGACGGCGCGCTCGAGCGCCAGGAGCAGAGGTGGAAGGTCCTCGACCACGGTGTTCCACACCGTGTCCAGGTTGACGTCGAAGTAGGCGCGGACGAGGCGGTGCCGCATGGCGACGATGCTGGGCCAGGGAATCCCAGGAAGGCGCTCGCGTGCAGCCTGGCCGACCTGCGTGGCGGCCTCGCCGATGATCTCGATGGACTTGACGAGTGCCAACACCAGCATTCGGTCGTGGTCGAGGTCGCCTCGATGCCTCCCGGCCGCGAATGCCATGGCTTCCCGAGCTGCGTCGAGCATGTGCAGGAGCCTGACAACGTCAGCTTGCAGCAAAGACGACCTCAGCCTGCTGCGCAACCTCGGCCCTGAAGTACCGGCTCAGGTCCTCGAGGGTCCTCAAATCCACCTGGCGTCCGAGGAGAGCCGACAGCTCATTCTGGATTCCGGACAGCCGGATCAGTCCAGGCACATGGCCAGGCTCGAACTCGACCAGGAGGTCGAGATCGCTGTCAGCCCTGGCCTCACCGGTCAGCGACGACCCGAAGAGGGCAAGCCGCCGGATGTGGTGCCTTCGGCAGAAGTCTCCAGCTGCCGCCGAGTCCAGCCCTTGTACCCCGTGCCCCATTCGACGCTCCAGGTCAACTCTACCAGAGGCGGAGGGCTCGCGGAGGCGCAAAGCCCCTACCCATCCTCGTTGCTGTCCCGTGCGGTGGGGGAGGCGCGGCGTGGTCGTGGAGCGGGGAGGAGCGTCGCGAGCCGGTGGTCACGCGCCGGATCGCCGGTACGGTGCGGCAAGTCGGTAGCAGCACGTCCACCTGTGGAATAGACAGTGCTCTCAGCGCCGCGAGACGTCCACGGGTGGCATGAACGGGCATCGTCGAAGTGGGCGCTCCGACGGGCCGTGAGCTCCGGTGCCTGGCAGTCGCGCTCCGGCCGAGAGATCCCTCGCGCCTCACCTGCACCCGACGTAGAATCGCGCGTCCGATGCTTGTGGGGGGAGGTCGAGAGTGCTGCACGTGTACGTCGACGCCGACGCCTGCCCGGTGAAGGAGGAGGTCTACCGGGTGGCACGGCGTTATGGGTTGAGCGTGACCCTGGTGGCCAACTCCCGGATGCGGGTCCCGGACCAGGAGGGGGTGGCGCTGGTGGTCGTCGGCGGAAGCCTGGACGCGGCGGACGCCTGGATTGTCGACCATCTCGGCGAGGACGACATCGTGGTCTCGGCGGACGTGCAGCTCGCCGCGCGCTGTGTGAGCAAGGGGGCGCACGTCGTGGGCCCCACCGGGAAGCCCTTCACCGCGGCCAACGTCGGCCAGGCGCTGGCCACCCGCGACCTGCTCGCCGACCTGCGCGGCTGCGGCGCCGTCACCGGCGGTCCGCGACCCCTGGCGGCCCGGGACCGGTCGCGGTTCCTGCAGACCCTCGACGAGGTCGTGCAGAAGGTCCGTCGCCGGAGCTCCGACCGCCGGTAGAGTCTCCGGGCAGGGGCCGCGACGATCATGCCGGCGGCGACGCAGACCATAGACTGGAGGCGTTTGATGCCCGACCTGATGACCGACGCCTTCGACGGCGCGTGCACCTGCGGCGAGGTTCGATTCCGGCTGACGAGCCGGCCCCTCTTCGTGAACTGCTGCCACTGCTGCTGGTGCCAGCGGGAGACCGGGTCGGCGTTCGTCCAGACACCCGAAGCGGAAGTGTGAAGAGCGTTGGGCCTGGCACCCGATGTGGCACCCGATGAGGGCCGAACGAGCGCCACCGGACGGCGTCCTCCTCGGCCCGCGGCCGCACTGCCTGCGCCGCCGCGAGCCGGCGACTGGCGCGGACGGGTGCCACCCAACACCCTGCGCACTTCCGTTCGTGTTCCTGCGGCTGGCGCCTTGTTCGTCGAGTCGGACTGTGCGCCGAGGCGCGGGCGTATCCCATCGAACGCCGCGTGGTCAGGTCTGTCCCGGTCCCTCGAAAGCGTGGAGCCACTCCACGAACCCGGGCTCCCCCGCCTTGGTCACCAGAACCTGCAACGGGGCCCGAGCGGCGAAGTGACGGAACACCGAGGCGTAGCGGGCGTAGCTGCCGCGCTCCGGGTCGCCGACGATGGAGCACGCCCCGGTGCAGCTCTGGGTCCGCCGGACGCTGTTCGGCACGCAGCAGACCGGTGCCCGGGCCAGCGCTTCGGTACTCCCACCCGTTGCCGACTCGTCGAGGCCGGCGGATGCGATGGTCTCAGGGGGAGTCGACCTCCATCGGGTTGGCGGGGTCGGCGGCCCACTCCTCGAGTGAGGCCATGTAGACGGCGACGTCGGCGAAGCCGAGCCGGGTCATGACGAAGGCGTTCGACGACGCGGCGATGCCGCCACCACAGTATGTGATCGCGCGGGCGTCGCGGTCGCAGTGGTTCATCGCGGCGAGCTCGTCGTGCGGCCGGTAGCGGCCCGACTCGTCGAGGAGGGCCAAGGCCGGGACGTTCGAGGCGCCGGGGATGTGCCCTGGTCGCCCGTACATGGCCATAGCGCCCCGATAGTGGGGTTCGGGCATGGCGTCGACGAGGCAGACGGTGCTGTTGCCGATCGAGGCGAGCACCTCCTCCCGGTTGGCGATCAGCTCCGGTCTAGGAGCTGGCGTGAGGTGCTTTGCTGGCCGCGTGGCCGGCTCGCTCGAAAGCGGTCGACCCTCGGCGGTCCATGCGCCCAGGCCGCCGTCGAGCAGAGCCGCCCGGTCGAACCCGGCCCAGCGCAGCATCCACCAGACGCGGGCGGCCCAGACCGAGTGGTTCGCGTCGTAGAGCACCACGCGGGAGTCGTCGCCGACGCCCAGCGCGCCCATGGCGGCGCAGAACCGCTCCGGCGTCGGCAGTGCGAATCCGAGCGGGCTGTTGCCGTCGGCCAGGTCAGCCGTGAGGTCGGCGAAGCCGGCGGACGGAATGTGGCCGCTGTCGTAGCCGGCCCGGCCGCTCACCGTCCGGAAGCCGCCGGCCTGGTCCGGCTCCACGCGGACGGTGCAGTCGAGCACCACCAGATCCGGGTCGTCGAGGTGCTGGCTCAGCCACTCTGCGGTCACCAGCGTTTCCGCCAGGGGCGTGGGCTGCTCGCTGTCGAGCCCGGCTCTCGTGTCGGGTTGTGACGTCGAGCTCGCACAGGCCGTCGAAAGGGCCGAGAACGCGATCAGGGTCAAGAGCATCACTCGGGAATGACGGGTCGACATGGTCTCCTCCCAGGCTTCGAGAGAAACGAAGTACCGATCAGGAAGTTCACGGACCGCAGGTCTCAAACCCGGTGTCCCGTGTCACCGCTCCTGTGGGCATGACCCGCCGGCGATGCCACGCGCCCGTGAGCGGGTGGCCATTCCGGCCGACCCGCTGCGGAGGCGAAGTGGGGTGAGACCACGTTCGAGGCACGGGAGCTGCTTGGGCAAGGACACCCGGCCGTCGCGCACGACCTCGACCCTTCAGGATGTGTGGTGCCGCGTCCGAGGGCGGCGGGCCTCTACCGCGCCAACCAGCGCGTGAACCGCTCCTGGGGGATCGGGCGGGTCATCCAGGACTGGTCGGGCATCGGGTCGCGGATGCAGTCGGCGACAGCGCGCAGCGCGGGCAGCGCCACGGTCGACCTCGTACCCCGCTGGGTGACCCAGGTGATCTCGCGCCGGCGTGTGATCGCGGCTACCACCTCGTTGGTCATGCGGACGTCGCCGAGCACGTAGTCGAACACCTTCTGGTGATTGCCCGCCTGCCACTGCCGCGGCGCGTCCGCGGCGTCCATGCTCTTGGCGAGCCCGATGCGCATGCCCGCCGCCACCGCCGCCAGCCCGACCGGGAACCCCTTCAGCTTGAAGAACTGGAACATCGGGTCATAGAGGGCGAGCGCGATGCGGGTCGCGGCCGGCACGTTGCCGGCGGCCCGGGCGATCCACTGCAGGTCGAAGCTCAGCCCGTTCCACGCCACCAGGGCGTACCCGGCGTGCTGCATCTCCTCCAGGTAGTCCAGCAGCTCCTGCGCGTGCCGCCGCTCCATCGTGGCCAGCGGTGCGCCGTCGGGGCCCGAGGAGTACCAGAGACGGTGCTCTCCGCCGGCAATCTCCGTGGCCGCGACCGCGATGTCGAAGGGAGCGTGCGCGTCGATGTCCTCGCCGGGACCGAGGTCGAAGACGTTGGCGATCTCGATGTCGAAGGCCATGGTCTTCACAGTCGTTCCTCCGTAGTTGAACGAGCCGCGTCACGAATGTGGTGCCGACCATCGAGACGATTGTGGTCGCCTGGGGCAGGGGCGTGGTGCTGCACGGCCTGAGTGTACGCTCCCTGGCGGAGCGGGGTCTCGTGGTGCTACCCGAAGCACCGCCCGCCATCCGGGATCGGACAGGTACCACGTCCAGCTGTTCGGCACTGCGCTCCGAGGGGATCTGGGCCCGAGGCGGTGAGCGAAATCCCCAGCTCGTCCGAGCAGCACTCCGCTTCGACCTCGATCAAGTCTCCAGTGCCGGACTCGGTGCCGGGGGCGGCAGTCGCAAGCCTCGGCGCTCACTCCCAGTCCTCGACCTGCAGTCCGGCGATGCGAGAGAACTCGTCGGTGTCGTGGGTCACGACCGTCAGGGCATGAGCCAGCCCGGTCGCAGCGATCATCAGGTCGTTGGGGCCGATGGGCTGCCCGACACGCTCGAGCTCGGCGCGGATGACTCCGTACCGCTCCGCGCACAGATCGTCGAAGGGCAGGCAGACGAAAGGCTCGAAGAACCTGGTGAGCAGCCTCAGGTTGTCCGCAGCCCTGGTGCTCCGGCGGGCACCGTAGAGAAGCTCCGCCTTCACGACCGAGCACAGGCGGAGCTCGCCCGGCTCATGCTGCCTCAGCCTGCCTGCCAGACGCTCGGAGGTTCCGTTGAGGATCCGGATGCACGCGTTGGTGTCGAGAAGGTACATTCAGAGCCTGTCCCGCGTTTCGAGCTGCCCCTGGGGTGCGCGTGCGAGCGGCTCGCCCTTCCAGCCGCCGACGACCTCGTCGAAGTAACCGTCCGGCCACCCCGTCCCCACCTCGTGGTGGACCAGCTCGGCCAGGTAGCGAGAGACGCTGACACCGCGCGCACTGGCGCGACGCTGAACCTCCGCGGCGACGTCTTCCGGCACATAGAGGTGAAGCTGTGGCATCGCTCTGACTCCTCTCCGGCAAATATAGCACATACATTCGCACACCACCCAGGGCCGGCGCTGGTGGATGCACCGCGGGCCGATGGTAGACTCGACCTGCGAGCACCGCAGCCGTCTGTTCTCGAGCCCGGGCTTTGCCACTTGAGGAGGGATTCCATGGGGCTGGGCAGCATCGAAAGGCGTCGCGGAACCCTGATCCAGTTCCTGATCCTCCTCATCATCGGCTTCCTGGCCCTGATCATGGTGGTCGCGTGGAAGAGCGAGCAGGCGACGCTGATCACGGCGCTGGTCGTGCTCTCGCTCCTGTCCTGCCTCTACGCCATGGCAAAGGAGCGCAGTCTGAAGAGGGCACACGACGAGCTGCTGCTCGAGGTTGCCGGCACCCGCGAGAGGGTCGGGGTGCTCGACGAGAGGCTGCGCTCCGAGAAGGTCCAGTTCGTCAAGCTCGAGAGCCGCCTGAAGGAGCTGACGTCGCTGTATCGGGCGATCAGCGCGGTCAACGCGGTGGCCGAACCCGCGGGGACCTACGACGCCGTGCTGGTGGCTGCGGTCGAGCTGGTGGGCGGCAACTGCGGCTCGCTGATGATGCTCGACGGGAAGCGTGAGCGGCTCAGGTTCGCCGCAGCCATCGGTCTCGACGAGGCGGTCATCGCCCGGGAGGGGCAGCGGGTCGGCGACGGCGTTGCGGGGTGGGTCGCCGAGCACGGCGAGCCGGTGCTGCTGAGCGGCAACGTCGAGGAGCACCCGGAGTTCACCAACATCGTCCCGCGCGAGCCCGAGCTCGACGTCGCCATCTCGATCCCCTTGAAGCTCGGCGGCGCGACCGTCGGCGTGCTCAACCTGGGGTCGACGGTGGCGGCCACGAAGCGGGCGTTCTCCAACGACGAGCTGCGGTTCGCCTACCTGTTCGCCCAGCACGCGGCGGTGGCCATCGAGCGGGCCGAGCTCCAGCGCGACCGCGAGCGGCTGCGGCAGGTGATCTCCTCCTGAAGGGCAGCCCGGGCCTCAGCCTGTACTCAGGACCGGACCGTGCCGAGCCCGGCCGCGAGGGGTGTGGGGGCAGCCCGTCGGCGGCGCCGCTCTGCCGGGTTGGCGCCGACGATGCCCTCGCGGCGGTTGTCGTAGCGGTAGGTGAGGCCGAGGCGCAGGCCCAGCAGCGCCCCCTCGGGGCCGAGCATCGGCAGGGCGCGGGCGAAGCGGCGCAGGATCCGGTCGAGGCGGTAGAACTGGGCGTAGAGCCAGTCGGCGCCTGCCTGGAGCTCGGAGGCTGACATCCGGGCCGGCCGGATGACCACGTGGCGGAAGTCATAGCGGCCCCAGTTCCGGTCGACGATGCGCCCCTGCCGGTCGAGGTCGGCGAAAAGCGGGGTGCCGGGCAGCGGGGTGAGGATGTTGAGCTGGAGAGCGTCGACGCGGTGGCGCTCGAGGAAGCGCAGGGTCCCCTCGAAGACCTCGGCTCGGTCCCGGTCGAGGCCGACGATCATGCCGGCGATCACGCCGATCCCGTGGCCGCGGATGGCGGCCAGACGCTGGGGGAGCCGGCGGGCCTGGTTGAAGCCCTTGTCGAGGGCAGCGAGACTGTCCGGGTCCGTGGTCTCGACGCCGACGAACAGCCCCCGGCACCCGGCCCGGTGGGCCAGGCGGAGGAGCTCGGGGTCGTCGGCGATCTCCACCGAGCACTGGCCGACCCAGCGCTTGTGAAGCGGGACCATCGCTCGGAACAGCGCTCTGGCGTAGTCGGCGTCGGCCACCAGGTTGTCGTCGACGAACATGACCTGCCGGGGCAGGCCGGCCAGCTCGGCGATGACGTGGTCGAGCGGGCGGCTGCGGTGGGTCCGCCGGTTGAACGCGGTCACCGAGCAGTAGCGGCAGCCGTGGACGCAGCCGCGACCCACCTGGACCGCGTTCACCGTCACGTAGTGCCGCGCCGTGCTGGTGGTGAGGTCCCGGCGGGGGACCGGGGTGGCGGTGAGGTCCCCCGGGCAGTCGTTTCGATAGAGGCGCTCCAGGCGGCCGTGCTCGAGATCGGCGACCAGGCGCGGCCACGAGCCCTCGGCGTCGCCGACCACCACGGCGTCGAAGTGCTGCACCACCTCGTCGGGGCAGAGGGTGGGGTGGTAGCCGCCGGCCACGACGACGCGGCCGCGACGGCGCAGCTCGCGGGCGATCTCGTACGCCCGCGGCGCCAGGGCGGTCATGAAGCTCACCCCCACCAGGTCGAACGGGGCGTCGAGGTCGAGCGGCACGACGTTCTCGTCGCACAGGACCAGGTCGTGGCCGGGCGGGGTCAGGGCCGCCACCGTGGTGAGGGGCAGGACGCTGAAGCGGAGCATGGCGCGTCTCGGGACCTCGGGACGGGCGGCGGTGACCCTGAGGTGGTCGGCGGCGGGCAGGACGAGCAGGATGCGCATGGTCAATCCTCCGAATGTAGTTCTGTCAATGAACGTCGTTCAGTGACGGGCAAAAAGAGAGAGGGCGCTGCGGTGGGTTGCGCCCGGCGGAAGGGTGGCACGCGGCAGAGGTGCGGCGGCACGGCTCACCCCTCGAGCAGGGCGCCGTCGAGGATCACCCGGCGGGCGGCGTCGGCCGTGGGCTCGTAGACCTCGGCCTCGTCGCGACGGAAGTAGAGCACCACGCCGGCGAGCATGCTCCACACCGCCTCGACCCGTCGGGTCACCTCGTCGGCGGGGAGGTCGGGGAGGCAGGCGCCGAGCACCTCGGTCGCGATCCGCTTGCAGGCGTCCTGGCCGGCGGCGAGCCGGCGCAGGAAGTCCTCCCCCTGGCGCAGCTCTTCAATGCCCCGCCCGTGCTCTCGGAGGATGAAGAACAGGATGTCGAACGAGTCGGGGTGCTCGCGGGCGAAGGCGAGGAAGGCGTCGACCAGGGCCTCCGCCCGGGCGCGCGGGGTCGACTCCCGGGCGACCGCCTCGCGCAGCCGGCGCTCGAGCAGGGCGTAGCCCTCGTGGAGCAGCTCGGCGTAGAGCGCCTGCTTGGAGGGAAAGTACAGGTACAGCGTGCCGGTCGCCAGCTCGGCCGCGGCCGCGACGCTGGGCATGGTGGTGCCCTCGTAGCCCCGGTCGCGGAACAGTGACCGGGCGGCGTCGACAATCTGTCGCCGCCGCTGTCCCCGCTCCCGCTGTCGCCGTTCCGCTGTGCCCACCTGGTCCTCCAAATGTGACTCAGTCAATGAACCAGATTCAATATCGGTCGTGGTGTGCTGGATGTCAAGGGCGAGCTCGCTTCGCTCGCGGCCGCCTCGACCTCGTCGCGCTCCACCTCTCGGTGCACGTCGCGACGGTTGACCGTAGAGCGTCCAGACGCCCCGGGCAGCGGCGTGCACGCCCCCGATCCTGGTCCCGCCCCAGCCCCCTGCCGTCGGCCGCCCGATCCCGAATGTCGGGCCGTGGGCAGCAGGCGGCGGGGCTCGGGTGACGGGGAGCGGGGTCGGCGTCGTTGCACTCCCGATCCCGAACCCGATCCCGCCGCCAGCCGCCCGCACCCCGAACCCGAGCATCAGATCCCCCCAGAGCGCGGCCCGGCTCGCGCCCGGGTTCGGCCCATGCACCAGTTTTCTGACTGAGCCGAGGAGGCATAAGTCTCCAGGCCATGCCGACGAAGGCGAGGAAGGGGTGATTCCGAAACAGAAACCCCCGGCCGGAGCCGGGGGTTCGAAGGTCCAATGACGGTCCGTGGCTACGGCCGCTCGAGCAGGTACGCGAAGCCCATGCCGCCGCCGATGCACATGGTGACGATGCCGCGTTTGGCGTTGCGGCGGGCGAGCTCGCCCAGGATCTTGACGGTCAGGACCGCGCCGGTGGCTCCCAGTGGGTGGCCGGTGGCGATGGCGCCGCCGTTGACGTTGGTCCGGTCCGGGTGGAGGCCGAGGGTGTTGACGCAGTACACCGACTGGCTGGCGAAGGCCTCGTTGATCTCCACGAGGTCGATGTCGTCGAGGGTCAGGCCGGCTTTCCTCAAGAGCTTCGGCACCGCCACCGCGGGGCCGATGCCCATGATGTCCGGGTCCACCCCGGCCACTGCCCACTGGCGGACGAAGGCCAGGGGCTCGAGGCCCATGGCCTGAGCCCGTTCGAGGCTCATGACCACCACCGCGGCGGCGCCGTCGTTGATCTGGGAGGCGTTGCCCGCGGTCACGGTACCCCTCGGGTCGAACACCGGCTTCAGCTTGGCCAACCCCTCGACGGTGGTGTCCGCCCGCGGTCCCTCGTCGGTGGTGAAGGTGAAATCCGTCCACTTCCCGTTGTCCCGGGTCCGGACTTGAAGCGGGACCACCTCGTCGTTGAACTTGCCGGCCGCGATCGCCGCCGCCGCCTTGCGGTGGGAGTGGTAGGCGTACTCGTCCTGCATCTCGCGGGTGATGTTGAAGCGGCGGGCGACCACCTCGGCAGTGGTGCCCATTCCGGCGTAGGCGTTGGGCATGGCGTCCATCATCGAAGGCTCGGCGATGAGCTTGTTGCCGCCCATGGCAACCATCGACATCGACTCGACGCCGCCGGCGATGACGATGTCACTGTTACCGGCCTTGATGCTGTCGGCGGCCAGCGCGATGGTCTGGGAGCCGGAGCAGCAGAAGCGGTTGACGGTCATGGCCGGGATCTCGGTCGGAAACCCGGCGAGCAGGGTAACCACCCGGGCGATGTTCATGCCCTGCTCCCCCTCGGGCATGGCGCAGCCGAGGATGACGTCGTCGAGCATCGACGGCTCGAGTCCGGGGGTGCGGGCCACGAGGGCCTTCAGGACCTCCGCGGTGAACACCTCCGGCCGGGTGTCGCGGAGGCTCCCCTTCTTGGCCCTGCCGATGGGGGTGCGGGCGACGGATACGATGACAGCCTCGCGCATCGCTGGCTCCTTTCCTAGTTCCTGAGCGGCTTGTTGTTGACGAGCATGTACTTGATCCGGTCCTGGCTCTTCGGCTCACCGCACAGGGAGAGGAAGGCCTCGCGCTCGAGGTCGAGGAGGGTCTGCTCGTCGACGGGGTCGTTGATGGTGGTGTCACCGCCGCACAGGATGTTGGCGAGGTGGGTGGCGATCAGCTCGTCGTGGGACGAGATCCAGTGGGTCAGCTTCATGTTGTGGAGGAGCATCTTGATGGTCGCGACCCCCTCGCGGCCCGGGAGGGCGAAGCGCCTGGGCAGCGGCGGTCGGTAGCCGGCCTCGGCGAGGCCGATCGCCATCGCCTTGGCGGTGTACAGCTGCTGGTCTCGGTTGAGCTCCACCACGTCCTGGGGCCTGAGGAACTTGAGCTCCCGGGCCTCGTCGCCGGAGGTGGCGACCTTGGCCATGCCGATGTTCTCGAACGCCACCTGGAGGAAGGGGAGGTTGGAGAGGATCGGTTTGTCGACCCCCTCGAGCACCCGTTCGACCAGGAACCGGCAGCCGCCGCCGGCGGGGATCAGGCCCACCCCGACCTCCACCAGGCCGATGTAGGTCTCGGCCGCGGCGCAGACGAGGTCGCCGCCCATGGTGATCTCGCAGCCGCCGCCGAAGGTGTAGCCGAAGGGGGCGGTGACGGTCGGGATCTTGGACTTGCGCAGTCCGGTGGTCATGCCCTGGAACATCTTGACCATCGTGTCGATGGCGGTCCACTGGCTGGCCTGGGCGGCCTCGAGGATCATCAGGAGGTTGGCGCCGGCGCAGAAGTTCTCCCCCTGGTGGTGGACCACCAGGCCGCGGAAGTCCCGCTCGCCGATCTCGACCCCCTTGTACATCGCCTCCATGATGTGCTCGTCCACCGGGTTCATTCGCGGCTGCAGGGTGGAGTGGAACTCGATGCAGGCGATGCCGTCGCCGATGTCGACCACCGAGGCACCGGGGTTGGAGAAGACCACCTTCTTCTCGTTCTTCTTGAGGGTCTCCAGGACGATGAAGCTCGACGGCAGCGGCACCCGCCGGTACGCCTTGGCGCCGAGGTCGTAGTAGTCCAGCCCGTCGGCGGTGTGGCGGTAGAAGCTGTCGACACCGGCGGCGAGCATCTCCTCCACCCACGGCGCAGGGGCGATCCCCTCCGCCTTCATGCGGTCGACGGACGCCCGCACGCCGAGAGCGTCCCAGGCCTCGAACGGGCCGAGGTCCCAGTTGAAGCCCCAGCGCAGAGCGGCGTCGACGTCGACGATGGAGTCGGCGATCTCGCCCAGGCGGCGGGAGGTGTAGGCCAGGGTGTCCCGCATCAGGCGCCAGGCGAAGCGGCCGCCGCGGTCGTCAGCCGCCACCAGGTTGCGGAGACGGGTGCGGACGTCGTGGGTGCCCTTGGCCTTGCCCAGGGACGGGATGTCGTAGCGGGCCTTGGGGCGGTACTCGCCGTTGCGCCAGTCGATCACCAGCTTGGTCTTCTCGCCCCCCTCGCCCTTGACGACGCGGGTGAACCCCCCCTTGTCCTTGGTCTTGCGCCCGAGCGCCCCGCCCTCGATCATTTTCAGCAGGAACTCCGGCGGCTCGAACAGGTCCCGCTCCTCGTCGTCCGGGCAGCCCTCCTTGAGGGTGTTGACCACGTGGGCCATCACGTCGAGGCCGACGAGGTCGACGGTGCCGAAGGACGCACTGGAGGGGTGGCCCATGGCCGGGCCGGTGATCGCGTCGACCTCGTCCACCTGGTAGTCCATCTCCATCATGGCCCGGAACGTGGCCATGATGCCGTAGACGCCGATCCGGTTGCCGACGAAGTTGGGGGTGTCCTTGCCGTAGACGATCCCCTTGCCGAGGCGGAAACGGCCGAAGTCGGCCATGAAGTCCATCACCGCCGGCAGGGTGTCCTCGCCCGGAACCAGCTCCAGCAGGCGCATGTAGCGGACCGGGTTGAAGAAGTGCGTGACCAGGAAGTGCTGGCGGAAGTCCTCCGATCGCCCCTCCGTCATGCCCCGGATGGACAGCCCCGAGGTGTTCGAGGAGACGATGGTCCCTGGCCGTCGGATCTCCTCCAGGCGGGTGAAGAGCTTCTGCTTGATGTCGAGCCGCTCCACCACCACCTCGACGATCCAGTCGCACTCGGCCAGCCTGTCCCAGTCGTCCTCGAAGTTGCCCGTCTCGATCAGGGGCAGGTAGCGTTGCGAGTACAGGAGCGCGGGCTTCGCCTTCTTCAGCCCCTCCACCGCCGAGCGCGCGAACTTGCTGCGGAAACGGGGGTCTGACGCGGTGAGGCCGCTGCGCTCGTCCTCCTCGCTCAGCTTGGGTGGGACGATGTCCAGCAGCACGACCGAAATGCCGGCGTTGGCGAGGTGGGCGGCGATGCCGGAGCCCATGACGCCTGCTCCCAGCACCCCAACCCGTCGGATTTCTCTGCGCATGGAGAACCTCCCGATTCCCTGGATGTTGTCGTTTGGCCCGAGCTCACCCGGCACAGCGCCGAGCGTCGCGGGGCAGTCGATGAATGAGCACTCATTCATTCTCCACGAGAGGCGGCGAGAACGCAAGGGGTCTCTGGCGGGAGGCCGTTGCGATGTGGGTCGTCCGAGCGTGCGATTGCCCATGAAACAGCCTGCGGGGCTGTACAGGACGTGTCAGCGACAGCGGCAGCGGCAGCGACAGGGGCAGGGGCAGGGGCAGGGGCAGTCGGCAGGGGCAGCGCCAGCGAGCAGGTGCGGGGCGCGGCATCGTCACCTCCGGGTCGGTCATGCCGCTTCACGGGTAGCTGCCGGAGCGGCCGGCGTCAAGGGCGAGCCAGCCTCTGGCCGGTCGCTGCGCGATTCTTGACCCCGGACGCGCCCGAGCAGCCCTCAACCTCTTCGACCAGGTGGGCGCCATGACCTGGCGGCTGCTGCATCCGCGGGCGTGAGCGGCCCCCTACCGAACGCGGTCGCGACGACGCTGCCTTTGTCGCTGTCTGCGAACGCTGACTCCCGCCGCCGTCGCTGCCCCTGACGCTGTCGCTGACCCTGCCACCTGTCGTGGCCGCCGCTTGCTGCCGCTGCCCCTGTCGCTGCCACTGGGGTGAA